>Ga0206802_1117_pt1 | contig 19736 bp, 17 predicted proteins | sample Alteio_BWOrgCont_63_FD_152902 | JGI IMG/M metagenome (GOLD analysis project Ga0206802, IMG submission 152902) | Enriched cells from forest soil in Barre Woods Harvard Forest LTER site, Petersham, Massachusetts, United States -... | ecosystem: Environmental > Terrestrial > Soil > Temperate forest >... | reverse complement strand
CCTTCAGGTTGGAGAAACTGTCGATCGCGTCATCCACTTCCCGCGCCGTGGTCTGCTGGAACTGGGTCAGGTGAATGTACCCGATGCCCGGCCGAATCTCATACTTCAAGTCCACCGAGGGGTGGGAAACCTCATCCCGGATCAGGTCGAACGACAGCGGCTTGCTCTGCCCCTCGCGGATCGTTGTCAGGCTGACGTGCGTGCCTCTGGGCCCCTTGAGCATCTTGGCCACCTGGTCCGACGTCATGCCGTCCGCGCTCTTGCCGTCCACCGAGGCGATCACATCGCCAGGCTTAAGACCGGCGCGGAAAGCGGGTGTGTCCTCGTACGGGGTGACAACATAAATCTTGTTCTGCTGCTGCTGGATCACCATGCCCACGCCGAAATAGTGGCCGCGCTGGTCCTCCTGCATCCGGGCGTAATCCTTGGGATCGTGGAAGCTGGAGTGCGGGTCGAGCACGCGCAGCATGCCCGGAATGGCTCCGTCGTAAATGACCGTGTCCGCCTTGTCGCCGTTGATGGGCTCGGCGTAGTTCTGCTCCACCAGCGCATAGACGTTGGTAAATTCCTTCAGGTTGTCGCGCAACTGCGACTCGTCCACGGCCGACTGGGCGCCGACCCGGCCCTGAAGCAGAGTGCCTACGATCGCACATACGCTGAAGAAAAGAACGAGAGAGAAAGTGGCCCGGCGGGCGCGGGGAGTCATGGTCTAGGGAACCTCCAGACGCTACCTGCCCGGTCGCTGGCCGTGTCCTCAGCCGGACCCAAATCCAGAGAGGAATCCGAGGCCGCCGCATGGCGCAGACGGAGCAGTCTTGATCGAAAGTATAGCATCGTACTGATTAGACGCGCCTGCGGCCCAGCCGGATAGCGTAGTTTTCGCCCATCGCCGTTCGCGCCAGCCAAATCCGCTGAAAACTCCGGAAAAATCGAAGCCGCCGGAGTTGCGGCCCCTGCTTTCCGGGCGGTTACAATTACGTCTAAGGAACCAGCGGGAAGAGACCGAGTTTCATCCCGCCGCTCCTCGTGCCCAACTATGACTTTGCGATCCTTCCGAATCTCCGCGCCCCGTTTGCCGAACATCCCGGCCTCTGCAACCCTCGTCCCCGCACTGCTGGTTTTGGGCGCCGCATTTCTCGTTCCCGGCGCAGAAGCGCAGAACCATCCCACAGGCACCGCTACGGAGAGCCCCTACGGCGGCGTCGTTGTAGAAGGTATCCTGGCCCGCGTCAACGACCAGGTCATTACCCGCTCCGACTATGATCGCGCCCTCAAGGAGATGGACGACCAGGCCCGCCAGCGCGGCGAGAATCTCCAGCAGATCGCCGACGGGCACAAAGATCTCCTGCGCGACCTCATCGATCAGCAGCTCTGGCTCTCCAAAGGCAAGGAGATGGGCATCACCGCCGACACCGAACTGGTCAAGCAGCTCGACGAAATCCGCAAGAAGTACAACCTCGCGTCGATGGACGATCTGGAAAAGGCTGCCAGGGACCAGGGCGTTTCTTTTGAGGATTTCAAGGCCAATATCCGCAATCAAATCATCACCTCGCAGGTCATTCGCGAAGAGGTAGGACGCAAGCTCTCCATCACTCCAGGCGAGGTGCAGCGCTACTTCGAGGCCCACAAGCAGGAATACGCCCAGCCGGAAAGCGTCCACCTGAGCGAGATTCTCGTCGCGCCAGGGGGGCCAAACGACACCGCCGCTGCCGACGACCCGCAGAAGCTAGCCGCCGCCAAGGCCAAGGCCGACGACATCGAAGCTAAGCTCAAAGCCGGAGGCAACTTCGATCAGATCGCCCGCTCCTCGAGCGACGGCCAGACCGCTGCCGAAGGCGGCGACCTTGGCACCTATAAGCGTGGCGAGCTCAACAAGACTTTTGAAGATCAGACCTTCGGCCTCAAAAGCGGCGACGTCACCGAGCCCATCCACACCAAGCAGGGCTATGTGATCTTCAAGGTCGTCACGCACAACACCGGCGGCGTGCCGCAGTACAAGGACGTTGAGCAGCAGGTCGAAGACACCTACTTCGAGAGTCGCATGGCCCCTGCTGTCCGTTCTTACCTCACCACCCTGCGCGAAGAGTCCTACGTGGATATCAAGCCGGGCTACGTCGACAGCGGAGCCAGCCCCAAGGAAACCAAGCCCGTTTACAGCGCCTATACCCCGCCAGCTCCCAAGAAAAAGAAGAAAGTGCAGCGTACCCGCTTCCGGGAGACTGATCGTGGCTTCCGCAATAAGCCCAAGCCGGCTCTGGTCCCCGTTGCAGCCGACACCACCCCTGCCAAGCCAACCGGCAAAGCCGCCAAGGCAGCCGCAGCAACACCCGCGACCATGAAGCCTGGCAAAAAGGAAAAGATTCGCTTCGGCCAAGCCCCCCCGCGAAACCCTGCCCAACGCCACCGAGACCAAGGTTGAAGACGCGGGTGCCGTATCCAAGGACGCCGCCGCCGGTGCCACCGAGGAAGCGGATAATTCCACCCAGCCGGCAGCCCCGGTCAAGAAAACCCGCTTCAGCGCACGCCTCAAAGAGCCCAAGGCCGCCAAGTCCAAAGGCCCGCAGTTGGACAACTTCACCCCCGCGCCGCCTGACGCCGGTGAAGTGGCTGACAGGCAGACGCAGTCCGCGCCTCTCGGATTGGCTGGCGACACCGCCAAGAAATCCAAGAAGAAGTCCACCAACGCCTCCACCGGCCAGAAGACGCGCATGACCGAGCGGCCCAAGGATGAATCCACCAAAACCCCGCTCGAGTTGACTCCGGCTGCTCCAGTCCCTGGCGCACCGGCTCCAGCGGCCGCGCCCAAGACTACGAATCCTGCGCCGGTTCCGTCTTCCGCGCCCCAGCAAACCCCGGCCAGCCCCGATCCGCCGCAGTCCAGCACACCTCAATCGGAACCACCGAAATAGAATTGCCTTCGTAGCGAACCCGAAACTCCCCGCCTCGCGCAAAACATGCGTCAGGCGGGGAGTTTGCGCATAACCCGGTTTCGGCGCCCTGACCCAATTCTGACCCAATGCTGGCCAATGCTGTAACACGCAAGCCCAATGCTGTAATCTGAGCCCCAGCATGAAAGACTCCTATATTGCCGACCTGGCCCGCTTCGACGAAAGTCAGACCCTCGAAAGCCACTATCTAGTCCTAAGCAAACAGCAGCGGACAACTCGCACTGCCAAGCCCTACCTCAGCTTGATCCTAGGCGACAACTCAGGCCAGATCGAGGCCCGTGTCTGGGACCCCACCGACAGCCGCATCGCCGCCGACTTCAGCAAAGGCGACGTGGTCAAGGTCCGCGCAGCAGTCTCTAAATTCGAAGGCGTCTTGCAGCTCAAGATCGAGCGCCTGCGCAAACTCGCCGGCACAGAATTTGACCGCTCCGACCTGCTTCCCGCCACCACCTACGACGTCGCCGAGCTGTGGAGCAAACTCGAAGCAGCAGTAGCCAGCTTCACCGACCCCGACCTCCAGCGCCTCATCACCGCAGTCCTGGCCGATCCAATCGTCCGCGAAGCTTTCATCGAAGCCCCCGCCGCCAAGCAGCTGCACCACGCCTGGCTTGGCGGCTTGCTGGAGCACGTCGTCAGCCTTATCGGCCTCGCCGACCGCGTCGTTCCGCACTACCCCATGCTGATGCGCGATCTTGTCGTAACCGGCGTCATCCTGCACGACATCGGCAAGATCCGCGAACTGGCTTGGGCTACCGGCTTCGAATACACCCTTGAAGGCCAGCTTCTCGGCCACATCCAGATAGGCGCGGCGATGGCCGAGAAGACCATCGACAGCCTGCCCGATTTCCCACCCCGCCTCAAGACACTGGTGCTACACATGATCCTCTCGCATCACGGCAAGCTCGAGTTCGGCTCGCCCAAACTGCCCATGATCCCCGAAGCCCTGATGCTCAGCTTCCTCGACGACATGGACGCCAAGATGCAAACTCTGGCCAGCGAATTCCAGAAAGCCGCCCGCCAGGGCAAAGCCGCCGGCGAAATGACCGACCGCATCTGGGCCCTTGACCAGCGCACCATGCTCAACAGCCGCGCCTGGCTGGCGGAAGCAGACAAATAAGTGTGATAGTCAGTGACCCGGGTGCGGGGGCGGCCTTGAGTTGAGATACAATGTATCTCAGGAGCAATATCCGATGGCAACCACCATGGTGCATGTTCGTGTAGATGAAAAGGTAAAAGAAGATGCCACAAAGACGCTGGCTGCAATGGGCATTTCCGTTTCTGACGCTGTTCGCATGTTGCTGGTGCGCGTAGCGGCAGAAAAGGCACTCCCGTTCGAAGTGAAGGTTCCCAACACAGAGACGGTAAAGGCTATGCGGGCAGCGGACGAGGGTAGGGGTAAGAGGTTCAAGACCGCAAGCGCGCTCTTTGAAGACCTGGGAATCTAAACGTGCGCAATCCGATACGTGGCGCAAAATTTAGGCGTGATGTAAAGCTCGCCCAGCGGCGCGGAAAAGACATGTTAAAGCTTCGCGCTCTAATTTTGCTCCTGATCGAAGGCGATCCATTGCCGCCCATTTACAAAGATCATCCTCTGGGAGGCGATTGGAAGCATCACCGCGATTGCCACATCGAACCGGATTGGGTTCTCATCTACAAAATCGACGGCGACGATTTGTATTTGGTTCGCACAGGATCACATGCCGACCTTTTCTGATCGAACGCTACGAGGAGAAGTGATGTCAATGAAACGACCAGCCTGTGGATGGGACCTTCAACGGGCCAGCACCCATCCTGGCGAAATGCTGAGAGAAGAGTTCCTAAGGCCACTCGAAATCACCCAAAATGCGCTCGCGTTGAAGATCCGTGTGCCCGCAACGCGCATAGGTGAAATTATCCACGGCAAGCGTGCAATCACACCGGATACAGCGCTTCGTCTAGCTCGCTTCTTCGGCAACAGCCCAGAATTCTGGCTCAACCTCCAGCAGATGCACGACCTGTCCAAAGCCAGGCTTGAATTGAGCAAGACCATCGAGCGCGACGTTGAAGCTTACGTCGGCGCATGATCCCTGTCCAGCGTTATTAGAGAGCTTTTTCTATTCCCTGTTCCCTAATCCCTAGTCCTTGCCTTACGATGGAAGCCGACATGATCTACTTCCTCTTCAAAACCGAACCTGAGAAATACTCCTTCGACGACTTCCTCCGCGACCAGGAGACCGTCTGGGACGGCGTCACCAACCCCACCGCCGTCAAATATCTGCGCGAGATGCCCAAGGGCACGAAGTGGATCTTCTACCACACTGGCGAAGAGCGCACCGCTGTCGGCACCGGCACAGTCGTCAGCGTGGACGCAACCGACCCCAAAGTTCCCATAGTCAAAGTCAAAGCAGGTAAGCGCCTCAAAACGCCCAAGACGCTCGCAGCAATCAAAGCCGAACCGCTCTTCGCCCAATCCCCGCTGGTCATCATTGGCCGCCTCAGCGTAGTTCCGTTGACCGAAGATCAATGGCAGTGGTTTTTGGACTAGCCCGGTCCAGCCAAAGTTATGGCGAATTCCGGCGATTGCATTTCTTCTGCCGCGGATTGCGAAACGCCGGAAGTTGATTGCGATTCGGCGGACGGCGATTGCGACTTGTCCGCCGTGGATTGCCACTCGGCCACCGCCTGGAGAGAGCCGGTCCCTTATAATCACTAGGTCATGATCCGTTTCGAAACCGCCGGAGAGTCGCACGGCGAAGCCCTCATCGCGCTCATCTCCGGCCTGCCCGCCGGCCTCACCGTCGATATCGACTTCATCAACCGCGAGCTCTGGCGCCGCCAGCAGGGCTATGGCCGCGGCGGCCGTATGAAGATCGAGACTGACAAGGTCCACATCCTCTCGGGCGTGCGCCATGGCAAAACCATCGGCTCGCCCATCGCCATCCAGATCCCCAACCGCGACTGGAAAAACTGGGAAGAAAAGCTTCCCGTCGAAGCCGGCGACCCCAGCAAACACCAGGCCGTCGCCTCGCCGCGCCCCGGCCACGCCGACCTGCCCGGCGCGCTCAAATACAACTTCAAAGACGCCCGCTACGTCCTCGAACGCGCCTCAGCCCGCGAATCCACCTCGCGCGTCGCCGCCGGAGCCTTCGCCAAGCTGTTGCTGCGTCACCTCGGCATCGAAGTCGCCAGCCACGTCCTCCGCGTAGGCCGCGTCGAGCTGGATCGCCCGGCAACCTGGGAAGAGATCGTAGCCGTCACCCAGAAATCCGAGATTCTTTTAAGCTGCGTAGATCCCAAAACCGAAGCCCGCATGAAAGAAGAAGTCGAAGAGACCAGCCGCACCGGCGACACCATCGGCGGCGTCTTCGAGGTCGTCGTTCACAACCTTCCCCCAGGCATTGGCACCTACGCCAACTGGGACGAGCGCCTCGACGGCCTGCTCGCCTGGGCAGTCATGAGCCTGCAAGCCGTAAAAGCCGTCGAAATAGGCCGCGGTGTAACAGCGGCAGAGTCTTTCGGTTCCCAGGTCCACGACGCCATCCACTACGGCGAAGAAAACCCTGAGCGCCCGACACGCTTCACCCGTTATCAGAACAACGCCGGCGGCATCGAAGGCGGCATCTCCAATGGCGAAGACGTCGTAGTCCGCGGCTATCTCAAGCCCATCAGCACTCTGCGCCGCCCGCTGGAGTCCGTCCGCTTCGACACCCGCGAAGCCACCTCCGCAAGCTACGAGCGCAGCGACATCTGCGTCGTGCCGGCAGCCGGCGTGGCCGCCGAAGCCATGGTAGCCTTCATCATCGCCAAGGAAGTGATGGAAAAGTTCGGCGGCGACTCGGCAGAAGAGCTGAAGCGCAACTACGACGGCTACATCCAACAGATCAGGAATTATTAGACAATCATCGAGAGTTTGAATTCGGAGTAAACTGATTCTGCGAGGAGAAGGACATGGCTTATCTGAATTTCGATCCTATCGAGGGCGAGGAAGTAGGAGCGCTGGGACACTCGGGCCATTTCCGCATCGAAAAAGTCTATCCCTCCGGACATATCGCTCCTCCGAGCCTTCAGAATTCAACTGCTGGAATTACTACCCTTGGAGCAGTGGATTTAAGGCTCCTGGGAATCAATCACGATTTCTTTCTACGAGGAGTTCCCTGGAGCACTCTCCTCTTTGATGAGGCGCGTCCGATTCGGCGCGCTCTCGAGTGGATGAAAGAAGAAAAGCCCTTTCCCCGTTACATCCTCGACTACACGGTTGAGTCGCGAAACGACCATGAAGGCAATCCAGCTTTTTTCATTCGCTTCTTTGTCGAACCGGACGATCAACCATCCGTTCAGAGCATCAAGGAATTGAACCAGTTTCTAGGGTATGTGGAAACAACCTTGCTCAGTCTTTCCTTGAATCGCTATCCCTATGTCCAGGTGTCGGAAAGGCAGAAATTGCTCGATGTCGCTAGCTGAGGAGTTGCTCGAACAAGCGCGATTTCTTGCAAGCCTGGACCCGCACAGCTCGAAGCAGGCAAATCTTAGGCGGGCAGTCTCTGCGGCCTATTACGCGGTCTTTCATCTCTTCTCCGCGGAGGTAGCTGCCCAGGTTAGTCCACTAGGGCCAATTGGGCTTCGCGAACGAACGCAGAGAGCACTCGATCACAAATCAATGTACAAGGTCGCTCATGCGTTTTCTTTGTCCGGCGCAAGACCCAGCAACTTACCATCGGATATCAATTTGCCTGAGCAGCTTTCGCCTGAGTTAGTATCGATCTCCAAAGGCTTTAAGAGGCTCCAGGAGGAGCGGCACGCCGCAGATTACGACGTTACTCAGATATTTGGTAGAAGAAAGGTTCTTGAGCTGGTTGAAATTGCGGAGTCCATTTTTCAAGACTGGAACAAAGAGAGAACATCAAAGAATGCACCAGTTTTCTTGGCCTCGCTGATGTTCTGGAATCTCTGGAACAAGTAATACGACTCGCAACGAAAGGCAGCTTGATCCCACCAAGACCCATGATCCTAACCATCGTGAAATACCCCGACCCGGTCCTCCAGCAACCCGGCGAGCCGGTCACCGAATTCGACGACAAACTCCGGCAGTTCGTAGCCGACCTGTTCGAGACCATGTATGCCGCGCAGGGCGTCGGCCTCGCCGCTCCGCAGGTCGCCGTCTCCAAACGCGTTACCGTCATCGACGTCAGCAACGGCAAGGACCCCGCGAAAAAGATGGTCCTCATCAATCCTGAGATCATCGAGCGCGAAGGCAAGCTCTACGAGGAAGAAGGCTGCCTCAGCTTCCCCGAAATCCGCGAAAAAGTCGTCCGCGCTGCCAAAGTAAAAATCCGCGCCCAGGACGAGTACGGCAAATGGTACGAGGCCGAGGGCGAAGAGCTGCTCTCCCGCTGCATGCAGCACGAGATCGACCACCTGGACGGCGTTCTCTTTATCTTCCGCATCAGCAGCCTCAAACGCGACCTGGCCCTGCGCAAAATCCGCAAGATGCAGCGCGCCGGCGAATGGTAGAGCGTATGTCTACGATTCCGGCGAAGCTGCGGCTTGTCTTCTGCGGAACCCCGCAGTTCGCCGCTCCCACCCTGGAAGCTCTGATCGCCGCTGGCCATGAAATCAAGCTGGTCGTAAGCCAGCCCGACCGCCCGGTTGGCCGCAAGCAGATCCTCACCGCGCCGCCGGTCAAACAAACGGCTCTCGTGCATGACCTGGAAGTTACGCAGCCCGAAAAGATCAAGAATAACCAGGAATTCCGCGTACGCCTCGAATCGATAGCTCCCGATGCGATTGTGGTGGTCGCTTACGGCCGCATCATTCCCAAGTGGATGCTCGATCTGCCGCGACTGGGCTGCATTAATCTGCACGGCTCACTATTGCCCAAGTATCGCGGCGCGGCGCCGATCCAGTGGGCCGTCGCCATGGGCGAGACCGTCACCGGCAACACCACCATGCTGCTAGAAGAGGGCCTCGACACCGGCCCGATCCTGCTCCAGCAACAAGCTCCCATCCGGCCTGAACAGACTTCCGTCGACCTCTTCCACGAGCTATCGATCCACGGCGCCCCGCTGGTCGTAGAAACACTCGCCGGGCTCGCCAGCGGCAGTATCAGACCCCAGCAGCAGGATCATTCCCAAGCCACTCTTGCCCCCATCCTCGACCGCGAAGATGGCCGCATGGACTTTGCCGCACGCACGGCAACCGAGTTGTGGAATCGCTGGCGAGGTTTTCAGCCCTGGCCCGGAGCTTTCACATTTCTAGATGGAAAAAAGCTCATCGTCCACAAGCTCCAACCGGTTCCTGCGCAAGGGTCAGCACAACCGGGCCATGTTCGTGTCGAAGATCAGCGTCTCTTCGCCGCCTGCGCCCACGGCACAGCTCTCGAACTGCTCGAACTTCAGCCTGAAGGCAAAAATCGCATGACCACCGCTGAGTTCCTGCGCGGCAACCCAATCGCCTTCGGCACGCGGCTGGGTTGACCATGCCTCAGCGACAGCCGGGCAAGCCATCCAAGCCATCCTCGAACGCTATTTCTCCAGCCCGCCGCGAAGCCTTCGCGATCCTCCTGGAACTGGCGCACAGGGAAGCTCACGCCGACACTCTGCTGCGCAGCCCTCGCGTCTCTGCGCTTTCACCGCAGGATCGCAACCTCTGCACCACGTTGGTTATGGGCACGCTGCGCTGGCAGATCCGCCTGGACAGCCTGATCAAGCCGCTGCTTACCAAACCCAACGCCCGCCTCGATACGGAAATCCGCATTGCGCTGCGCCTGGGCGCTTTGCAACTACTCTTTCTCGACCGCATCCCTGCACACGCCGCTATTGGTGAAAGCGTGGCTCTCGCCAAAGCCACCGGCCACACGTTCGCCTCCGGCATGGTCAACGCCGTTCTGCGCAAACTCGCGGCCAGTGCTCATCCGGAGCCGATTTCGCCGTCCGGCCTGAGTCCTAAAGAACTGGCTGACGCGACAGCTCATCCCGCATGGCTGGTCGAGCGCTGGGTCAAGAATTATGGCCCAGAAGCCACGCGCGCCATCTGCCTCCATGGCCAGCGCCAGCCCGAGCTGACCATCCGCCTGAATCCAGTAGACCTGCAGCATCAGGAAGCCGAACTGGCGGAGCAGGGAATTGTTCTCGAACCTGGAGCGCTGCTCACCGCTGCCCGCCGCGTTCTTTCCGGCGATGTCACCTCCACAGCGGCCTTCCTGTCGGGCCGCATTCGTATCCAGGATGAAGGTTCACAACTGATCGCCGAACTAGGCGGCGATGTCACTCAGCTTCCCAAGAAAATTCTCGATTGTTGCGCGGCCCCCGGTGGCAAAACCCTCATCCTCGCCGAGGGCAATCCGCAAGCTCAAATCACCGCTTACGAAATCAGCCCCGCACGGCTAGAAGCCCTCCAGGCCCGCACAGCCGCCAGCGCCTATGCGAGCCAGATCGCCGTAAAGCTAGCTGACGCAACGCAGTTGCCCGACTCTGATCGCTACGATCTTGTCTTGGTCGACGCGCCATGCAGCGGCACCGGCACCCTGGGGCGTAATCCGGAGATTCGTCATCGTCTCCAGCCTGCCGACCTAGCGCGCCATCACGAGCGCCAATGCGACCTTCTCCGCAGCGCGCTTAACGCAGCCGCGGGCAGGGTTATCTACTCCACCTGTTCCCTGGAGCCGGAGGAAAACAGCCTCGTCGTAGCCGAGGTGCTGGCGCAGGCCAGCGACTGGCGTCAGATTTCCGTCGCGGAAGTTTTCCATAAGCTGTGCGAAGACGGCCGCCTCACGCCTACAGGAGGCGCAACCCTGAAACACGCCGAGGCTGCGGATGGCTCCATGACCATCCTGCCCGGCAGTCTCGGCCCAGAGACTCAAACCGACGGCTTCTTCATCGCCATTCTGGAAAAGAAAACAGCTACTTCGCTACCGTAAGCGCCACCGTCGATCCCACAGCCACGCGATACCCTGCCGGCGGCGACTGGCTCAGCACTGAGCCCGGCAAAGCAGCGGGCTTGGCCATCGCAAGCTGACCTGCCGGTGCCGACGGAGGAGCATTGGCGGACGCGGAAACTGGAGCATACCCGAAAGCTGCCGGGCTTCCAACCTGCGAGATAGCCACATCCTGAAACTTCGGCTCGCCAAACTTGATCCCAACGCGCGTTAGCAGGCTCTGCGCCGTCACAATCGGCAATCCGGTCAAATCCGGCATCACAAACCCATCCGGAGGCGAGTCGTCCACCGCCGCCACCAGCAGATTGATGCTTGGCTTCTCGATGCCCTGCGCCTTGGCCGGAGGGTCCTGCGCCAGCACAGTCCCAGCCTCGACCTTCGTATCGGGCAGCTCGGCCGTCATCCCGGCCTCCAGGCCCACGCGCCGCAGATTCAGCGCAGCCGAGCGTTCCTGGCTGCCAACGACGCTGGGTACTTCGACCTTCTGCGGTCCCAGGCTCTCGGCCACGCGCACCCGCCACTCGCGCCGCACCACCGACCCTGGCGCGGGAGACTGCGAAAGTATATGTCCAGCCGCTATGTCCGACGAGTAGTAGCGGTTGTCCACATCCAGATTCAGGCCAAGTCCTGAAGTCTGGCTCCTCGCCTGGGCCACCGTCATGTCCTTGAGCACCGGAATCCGCACTTCATGCCCGTGAATGGCAAACTGCATCGTCAACACCGCGGCAACCAGCGCGGTTAGCACCAGGCCCACCAGCAGCATCGCGCCCTGAAAGAAGTTCTGGATAGGCCTGAGGCGAATCCTCATGGCAAAGGCTCCAAGCCGCCAAAATCAATTACGAAATCGATCTCCGCGCTCTTCTCCAGCATCGCCGAAACCGAGCAGTACTTGTCCTTCGAGAGCGCCACCGCATCCTCGACAGCCTTGCGGCTCAACTGGCCGCCCGCCTCGGCCCTCACCGAGTACACCAGCTTGATCTTGGTGAAGTAGCTCGGAGACTCCGTCCGCTGTTCCGCCGTTGCCGAAACCGTCAACGAAGCCAGCGGCTGCCGCTTCTTCTGCAAAATATGCACCACATCCACCGAGGTGCATCCGCACAGCGCCATCAGTACCGCTTCCATCGGGCTAGGCCCCTCGGCGTGCTCCTTCGTGGCATCGAAGCGTATCGTGTGTCCCGATTGCGAATGCCCGACATAGATATCCGGGCTCGCTTCCGTACTTGTCCACTCACTGCGTGCAATCATCGTTAACCTCGACGCTTTTCCCATCGCGCCATCTCATAACAATTTTAGCTGGCTTAGCTGGCCGCGGCACGCACTGCGAACCAGGTGTGTAGAGCAAGCCGCCCCTCGCTCCATAAAGAATTCCCGGAAGGGATTGCCACGATAACTCACAGCAACTACACTGCTTCCCGGCCAGGAACGTCCCTCAATTTCCCTGCCAAAGGAGTATCGAAAACCATGGCTCAAAGTTGGACACGCCAGATTCGCAACTTCCTCACAGACTCGCCCGATTCTCAAGCCCGGTATTTCCAAATTCGGCGCCAAAGCACAACGTGTCGATCACTCTCGCAATTGCTTTTGGCCGTCCTATCGCTGGGAGCGCTGCTCTCCATCGGCCTCCAGGCCGCCGCGCAGACCAAGCCTGATTTCGGTCCAAATGTGTACATCATCGATCCGAGCATGTCGTCCACATCCATCGAGACGACGCTCACATCGCTCTCCAATGAGCCTCAGTTCAGCACCAACCGATATGCCGTGCTCTTCATGCCCGGCACCTACAATGTTGAAGCGCCGGTGGGCTATTACGAATCGATCGCAGGGCTCGGCGAAAAGCCCGGTGATGTCATCGTCAACGGATTCCTCACGCCAAACTTCGGAAGCGACGATCCCGGCTCCAACCTCACGTTGACCTTCTGGCGTTCAATGGAAAATATGACCTTCAACGTCAGCACCGACAGCGCGCAAAATGCGGCTCCCAACACCCTGCAGTGGGGCGTCTCGCAAGGCACCGCTCTGCGCCGCATTCAGGTGAATGGCTCACTTGAGCTGACAGATTCCTATTGCGGTTATTCAAGCGGTGGATTTCTAGCCGACTCCCAGATCACCGGCAATGTCAACTCCTGCTCGCAGCAGCAATGGTTCTCGCGCAACAGCGTCATGGGCAGTTGGTCGGGCAGCGTCTGGAACATGGTCTTTGCGGGCGTGGAAGGCGCGCCTTTTCCCAACTACCCGAGCAATTCCTACACCGTTCTTCCAACTACCCCGGTGAGCCGCGAAAAGCCCTTTGTCTACATGGATAAAAGAGGCGCTTACCGCGTGTTTGTTCCCGTGGAGCGTGTCAATTCTTCTGGGGTGAGCTGGACCCACAGGCAGGGCGAAGGCTACTCGCTCTCCATCGACGACTTCTTTATCGCACAGCCTTCCACGCCACTTGCGGAGGTCAATTCAGCTCTCTCGCATGGCAAAAACCTCATCCTCACCCCCGGCATCTATCAGTACTCCGGCGCTCTCAACATCACCCATCCCAACACTATCGTTCTTGGCTTGGGGTACCCTACCCTCGTTCCGCAAACCGGCACCGCGGCAATGCAAATTGCCGATGTCGATGGCGTCCGAATCGCCGGATTGCTGATGGATGCCGGGCCGGTGAACTCGCCCGTGCTGCTTCAAATCGGCAGGGCAGGCGGATGGCGCGCGCCTCATAGTTGGAACCCGACTTCTCTGAACGATGTCTTCTTCCGCATTGGCGGCGCCACTCCGGGAACCGCGACCACAACGCTGGAGATCGATAGCAACGACGTCATCCTCGACAACATCTGGGCTTGGCGGGCCGATCACGGCAACGGCGTCGGCTGGACCGACAATGTCGCCGATCATGGGCTCGTGGTTAACGGCGACAACGTGACCGCCCTGGGCCTGGCCGTCGAACACTACGAGAAGAATCAGGTCGTGTGGAACGGTGAAAATGGCACCACGATCTTCTACCAGAGCGAGTTGCCCTACGATGTGCCCAGCCAGAGCGCGTGGATGAACGGCGCGGCCAATGGCTACTCGTCGTATTCTGTGTCGGCGCCGGTCCAGCGCCATGCAGGCTATGGCCTGGGCGTCTACTCCTTCTTCAACCAGGGCATCAACATCGTGGAAGACAGCGCCATCACCGTGCCCGACACGGAAGGCGTCACCATCACCGACGCCGTCTCGGTCTTCCTCACCGGAAGCGGCTCCATCACGCATGTCGTCAACGGCGCCGGCGGCTCCGTCCAGAATGGAACTCAGACCAGCTTCCTGCCCTTCTATCAAGGCGTGCCATGCCGGTGGAATTGCCCTGTGGCGCCCAACGCTCCCGTCAAACTGACCGCCGATGTGGTTTCGCCCAACCAGGTCGATCTCAGTTGGAGAGCGAGCACAGATCCGGGCGTCCGCTACAGCGTCTTCCGCAGTCTCGATCCGGAATTCGCTCCGTCCGCTGAAAATCAGGTGTACTCCGGCTTGACCTCCACTAAGTATGCGGATACCGATGTGAATCCCTCGGCGACCTATTACTACCTGGTCGACGCCGTCAGCGACATGGGCACTTCCGAGCCCTCGAACATCGCCAGCGCCACAATCCCCAGCAGCGGCGGCCCCATCGCAGCAGAGGTGCTTGAGATTAACGCCGGCGGAGGCGTGGTCGGTAGCTGGGTCGCCGACGAAGACTTTGCCGGCGGCACGGCAACTTCCAGCGGCAATGTCATCAACACCTCACTCGTTCCCAACGCCGCTCCGCAGGCTGTCTATCAGACCAATCGTTACGGCGCGGTCACTTACAGCATCCTCGGCTTCACCCCGGGGGCAAAGTACATTGTGAATCTTCACTTCGCCGAGACCTATTGGACCCAGCCCGGTCAACGCCAGTTCAACGTCTCGATCAACAGCAATCAGGTTCTCAAGAACTTCGACATCGTGGCTGCCGCGGGAGGAGAGAATATCGCCACAGTTCAGTCCTTCCTCATCGCCGCGGACTCGACCGGAACCATCACCATCCAATTCGCCGTTGGCGCCGCGGATAATCCTCAAATCAACGGCATCGAAATCGGAACGCCTTGCACAACAGGGTGCCCCGTCGCGCCCAACGCCGCCACCAAACTCACCGCCAAGGCCGTGTCGACAAACCAGGTAGATCTGGCCTGGACAGCGAGTTCCACTGTGGGCGTCACCTACGACGTATTCCGAAGTCAGGAAGCTGGATTCCGCCCCACCGCCGCCAACGAAGTAGCATCGGGCCTCACCGCCACAAGCTACACAGACACTGCAGCCAATCCTGCCTCTACCTACTACTACGCGGTTGAGACTTTCGACACTGGTGGGCCCTCGGCGGCCAGTAACTACGCCACTGCCACCACCCCCACGGCGGGCGGAGTAATTACCGCGGACGTACTGGATATCGATGCCGGCGGACCGGCTGTTGGCGACTGGGTAGCCGATGAAGAGTTCACCGGCGGCACAGCCACCTCGACCGGAGCAGCCGTCAACACCTCACTCGTAACCAATCCCGCGCCGCAAGAGGTTTACCAGACCAATCGCTACGGCGCATTCACCTACACCATTCCCGGCTTTACCCCAGGCGCAAGCTACATCCTCGATCTTCACTTCGCCGAGACCTACTGGACTGCTCCAGGACAGCGCCAGTTCAACGTCTTCATCAACGGCGTTCAGGTTCTGAAGAACTACGATATCTTCGCGTCCGCGGGAGGAGAATTCATCGCCACCGTTGAATCCTTCCAGGCAATTGCCGATAGTACTGGAACCATCACGATCCAGTTCGCAGTGGGCGCCGCGGATAATCCTCAAATCAACGGAATCGAGATTGGTACAGGCGCGGCAGCCGCTGTTGCGCGCGTGCCATAACTCTCGCAAAAGAGATCGGCGGGCCGGATCACTCCGGTCCGCCGAATCACTTTTGGGCGATGAAGCACAACTTACCGATGATTATCCGTCTCCGGCTCAGGATGAATCAGCACTTTATGCACTTCCGGGCATTCCAGCTTCAGCCGGTCTTCGAGCGCAGTGATTACCTCGTGCACGCGGCCCATGGTCAGTGCATCCGGCAGAGTGCAGTGGCATGAAACGTGAATATGCTCGCCGCTGCGTGCGACCCGAATCTCATGCACATCCAGGATCTCGGGAAACTCCGCCGCAACCGCGCGCAAACTGCGCTTGATGCGTTCCGATTCGCTCTCCGCGTCGCCACGCGAAGCGTCCTGTCCAGCCAATTTCGAAGCTTTCTCGATCGTTCCCGGCTCGCTCTCGATGTGCGTCAGCACCGACCGCAACTCCGGCACCTCGCGCAGGATCTCCGCCTCCATCGCAGTCACAAAGTTATGTGCCTCGGCCAGCGTCAACGACTCATTCAACTCCACATGCTGTTCCACGCGAAGCTTTGCGTCAATCGACTGCACGCTCACCTCGTGCACCGACACATTATTGCGCGCCGCCACTGCCCGCACACGGTCAAAGATGCTCTCCGTGGAGCCCTCCCGAGGCACGGTATGCACCACCACATCCGCGTCGGGAGCGACCCGTTGCACAGCCTTTTTCGTAGCCTGCACCAGCTCGTTTGTATGTTCGAACGTGAAACTGCGCGGCAGCGCCACAGTCACGTCGGCAAACGTGGAAGAGCCGGCGCGCCGCACCCGCGCCTGTTCAATGGCCAGCACGCCCTCGACACCTTTCACCTCGCGCAGGATGCTCTCGCGAAGCTCGATCGGAGCGGCATCGAGTAACACGTCGGAAGTCTCTCGCGTCAGCTTCCACGTCAGCCGCAGAATCAGTAGCGAAACCATGATCGCGGCAACCGGATCGGCATAGCTCAACCAACCCACATGCATCTCGCTGCCCAGCCAGCTAAGCCCCAGCCCCGCCAGCACCGCCAGCGTAGACCAGATGTCGGAAGCAAAGTGAAAGGCGTCGGCCGCAAGCGCCGTGCTCTTGAACTCCCGCGCGACAGCGCCGAGCTGACGCGACCGCCACCAGTCCACCGCAATCGAAGTCAGCAGCACCAGCACCGGCCACAGCGAATGATGCACCACCGCGTCATGCTGGAAGATCCGCTGCATCGCCTCAAAGATGATCCACGCGCAGGAGACGGCCATCAACCCGGCCTCCGCAAAAGCGGAGAGGTTTTCGAACTTGGCGTGACCGTAGGTGTGCGTATCGTCGGCAGGCTTGTCAGAAACCTTCACCGAAAAGAAAGTGAGCATGGCCCCCACAAGATCCAGGCCCGAATGCGCCGCATCCGAAAGCACGCCCAGCGACCCGCTCAGCAGCCCGGCAGCCAGCTTCAATAGCGTCATCGCAAAAGCCGCCAGCATCGAATGCAGCGCCACGCGCCGCTTGGCAGCGGTCGTCTCCTGCGGATTGTGAGTAACACTGGCAACAGCACTCATGCGAACTCTAGCCTATACCGCCGCGCGCGATACCGGCCAGTCCAGAAGCCGCCGCTATGGGACGTTCATCCAAGTTTAAGAATTCTGATCTCGATATGGCACAAGCAAACGAAGTGCGTTAGGGACGAGAGAAACCTGCATTGGAGTATGGCCAATCCATTCACCGTCGGCTTGAATGTGCGGAGCAACTTCCGACCCACGACTGCAACGGAATTCGGAAGCATCCACAAAACGAAGAAAAGGATTGAGGGAATGAAGATTGAGCCAGCCGGATGCGAACCACAGTGGGAGCGAGAGTGCGGCCGGAGGGCCAAGAATGAGCAAGCGCAGATGCGTGTCGTGAATCGATGCTTGTCGAGCCGCGAGCCTGCTGAAAAGCCCTCCGAGATCGTCCACGCGGATTGCCATGACGCCTACAGCCTGTTGAATCGCGACTTTTTTCGATCTCGCTTCGGTGTATTCAATTTTGAAGGCAGGGAAGCGGCGAGTGAAAAACATCCACGTGGCATGAAGGTAATACGCGAGCCTGCCGAGTCTCGATTTATCTTTGCCCAGAACTTCATAGGTGAGAGCGCCGTCCGGACCTGCCCCGGCCATGACTGCGAAGTATCTGATTTGATCGCCGAAGACAACTTTTCCGATAGGAATCGTGTGTACAGTACCTTGTATCTGCTGTAGCGCAGCGGTCTTGGGATCGAGCGAGAGACGCATATGGCGAGCCAGTGCATTGGCGCTCCCGAGAGGGATTATGCCAAGCACAGAGTCAGGCGGTCCCGATTCGGAAACCAGCCCTTGAATCACTTCGTGAACAGTTCCGTCGCCCCCACAAGCAAAGAGGATCTCCGCGCTGCCAACTGCAGCATCGCGAGCTTGAGCAATGGCCGAACCAGGCGCAATGGTTGCAATGGTCTCGACCCGATGCCCAAGCGCGATCAGAACATTCGAGACATCGCGAACCTGTTCCGCGCGTCGCGACCTTTCTCGACCGGATACAGGGTTATAAATGAGAACGCAATGCACGCCTTGATTCTACGGCGCATCTATGCTTGAAACCGTTGTTCGTATTTAGATCCGCACGCCTGTAAACAACCCCGCAATCCCGAATGTATACGGCGTCCAGCGAACATCGCGAAACCCAGCCTCCCGCATCATCTCCAGCATTTCCGCAGGAGGCGGAAACTTGCTCACCGAAGCAGGCAGATAGTTGTACGCACCGTCGTTCCCGCAAACCATGCGCCCAATCGCCGGCAGCACGCGCCGAAAATAAATCTGATACACCTTTCCGATCAGCCCATCCGGTTCGCTGAAATCCAGAATCCCAATCTGCCCGCCCGGCCTCAGCACGCGGTGAAACTCCACCAGCCCTTCGCGATAATTCGCAAGATTGCGAAACCCGAACGCCGTGGTAATCAGGTCCAGCGATTCTCCACGCAAAGGCAGATGCAGCGCGTCCGCCTCCAGCGCAACCGCGCCGCCATGTTTTTGAAACTTCCTTGCGCCGCGCTCCAACATCGCCCGTGCGAAGTCCGCCGCAATCACCGGCCGCGCGCCCGCGGGACGATGCTTTAACAGCGCCATCGTCATATCGCCAGTCCCGCAACAAATGTCCAGCACCGCCGCATCAGGATTAGCCAGAATCGAACGAAAACGCCGCGCCGTCCGCCACCACCACAGCCGGTCGATATTCGCCGAGAGCACATGGTTCAGCAGGTCATACCTTGGCGCAATCGAGTTGAACATCGCCTGCACCGCAACTGCGGCGCCGTGCTCATCCACTGCGCCCTCAGGCGTAGTTCCTACAGCAGTAGTCGTTCGAGCGGTCATCGTCATGCCACGCTTTCTACTGGGGCAGCGGCTTGGCCAGCGCCAGCATGTATCGCGCCGCCTCAAGCAGTTCTTCGCGCGAAACATCCTCCACCACGCATGCATCGCCCACGCCCAGCGGCAGCACAAACCGCCGCACGTTGCCCAGATGCTTCTTGTCCTTGGCCGTCGCATCCACCAGCTTCTGCACGTTGATCTTCAAGGCAGGCAGTGGCCCATAGAGATACACCAGGCGCATCAGCCGGTCAAACTGCGGCTCGGTAATCGTCCCCCGCTTAAATCCCAGGTAGAGCGCCGCAATCAAGCCCCATCCCACTGCCTCGCCATGCAGCAGTTGTTTGTAGCGCGTCACAGACTCGATCGCATGGCCCAGCGTATGCCCCAGGTTCAGAATCATCCGCAGCCCGCTTTCGCGCTCGTCTTTGCTCACCACATCGGCCTTCATGCGAATCGAAGCCGCAATCACTTTCTCGAGCGCCACGCCGTCGCGCCCCAGAATCGATGCCGAATTATCCTCCATGAATCGCACCAGGCTGCGATCGCGAATGATCCCTGCTTTCACGCTCTCGAACAAGCCCGCGCGCAGCTCGCGATCCGGCAGCGTTTCCAGCAACTCGATATCCG
>Ga0206802_1116_pt1 | contig 19754 bp, 18 predicted proteins | sample Alteio_BWOrgCont_63_FD_152902 | JGI IMG/M metagenome (GOLD analysis project Ga0206802, IMG submission 152902) | Enriched cells from forest soil in Barre Woods Harvard Forest LTER site, Petersham, Massachusetts, United States -... | ecosystem: Environmental > Terrestrial > Soil > Temperate forest >... | reverse complement strand
AGCCATTCAATTAGTTAATGGGGATAGGGCTCAGCAGCAAGCTTTTACTGGTAAATTGCAGGAATATCGTGATCTTAAAGATTCAGTCTCTAAATATCCTGGAGGTCGAATAGTTGCAGGTTACATGGTTGCGTTGATAGGTGTATTGATTACATGCACATTTCTATTGTTGCCTTTTGGGCTGGCATTGTTTGAACGTGGAAAAGGTTTAATTCAAGAAGGAAAAGTAGTTCAGCAAATGCATAAGCTGGATAATCTTGATGGTGAGGTTAAGGGAATTTGCACTAATATGGATGATCAACAACCAGCATATAGATCCGATGATGGTAGAGGAAGCAAAGAAACTGAGCAAAGTGGAGGATACTCCTTAGCTCTGAACGGTCATCGCTCCGTTAGTCCTAGACATTAATCCCAAAAATTGCTGCAAAGAACAAGTATTACCATGACAAGCCGGTACTATCACCGGCTTACCGTTAAAACTAATTTTGACATAGTAGTTATCCGCATTTTGATAAAGAGAAAAATTTAAATCCGATGCATAAGGCGGCACGTCATTTATTAAAGGTGCTCCCAAGGTGTTTAGTACGCACATAATGGTACTGTCGTGTCCTGAGAATAATACGTATTTCAACTTTGTTTTATGTTGGCGGGCTTGATCAAAATAATTTCCCATTGCAGACAGCATAGCGTGTCCTACAGGATCTGTAATTTCTTTAGATTGATAAGCAGTACTAAATGCCCAAATTCCAGTAGCGGTAATTTCTTTTGCATCTTGTTCGCTGATCCCTTTTGGTAAAGGCACATGATGCAATTTGCGAATATATAAATTATTACCCAGTGATACTACGGTTTGATCAAGACTATTAATCGGTAAACCAGAAGCTTCACTCCAGTGTTTGAATTTACTTTGAAGTTCATTAGTCTTTTGCTGCCATTGTTTACTGGTGAATACATATTGCTTCAGGATTTTCTGTATGTGTTCTTTATCTTGATCTGAAATAAATAACTTGTCTTGATCGAGGGGCACAGTATGAATGGGTATAGGTTGATAGGCAGAAGGTAAGGCTGGTTTACCTGTGCTGGAAAGATGAGGCCCGGTGCCTAATGGATATAAGCCCATCATCACCGATTCTGCGCTCATCAGTGTGCGGTTGATATCGCTTGAGCGCACATAGATTGCTTCTACGTGATATTCAGGTGGTAATAAATGATTTTGTTCAATATATTTTTGGCGAAATTGCATGCCGCGTTGAAATTCTTGATTCATGCCTTCAGCGGTTAATTCTCCTAGTCCCTCTTTCCAGGAATAAGGAAAGTTGGGAAGGTCATAGATAGGTGTTCTATCGCCATGACGGATAAGATCGATTGCAAAAATTAGAGTTTCTTCGGCATAAACCGTAGTTGCAAGAACTGCGTTAATAAGTCCAGCTAAAATTAACATGCGCCATGTTGACATAGTGATTCCAATTCAATTTGAAATTGATTTGAGTATAACGATGAATTTGAAAAATTCAACAGCAAAAAAATTATTAATATAGTAAAATAAATTTTTTGGAGTTTATTGAATGTTTCTGATTATGCTGAACTACAAGAAGCCAATTGAAATCGTAGAGCAGTATGTTACTGCTCACCGAGACTATCTCGCTGAGTGTTATAAGAAGGATTATTTGATTGTATCCGGCCCCAAAAATCCCAGAACAGGCGGTATCATTATTTCGCAGTTAAGTGACCGTGCTAAATTAGAAGAAATGATTAGCCAGGACCCATTCAAGATTCACGATATTGCCGATTTTGAAATTATTGAGTTTTCACCAGTCAGATATCATCAAGATTTTGCGAGCTTTATAGTGAAATGAAAGTAATTGGGTCATGTGGGTGATATAATAGCGCTTTGCTAACAATGAAGGGGATAACATGGATAGTTTATTTGCTGCTTTACCAGTATTGGGCCGGGGTTTGGTAGGATTGTATTTTGCATTTTTCGGTCTATGGAATATTTATCATTGGCGCCCAACTATGGAAATTATGATTCAAAAAAACATTCCTTTACCATTTTTATTGCTGTCATTTGGAATAGGCTGGCAAATTATTTTAGGTGTGATGATTATGTTTGGTATGTTGATTAAGTTGGCTGCGTTATTATTGATTCCATTTACTATCATTTCGCTCTGTATTTTCCATGATTTTTGGAATTTTAAGGGTGAGCATCGCAAACATAATTTAAATAAATTTATTTCTAATGTCACTGTTTCACTTGGGAGTTTGTTGCTGTTAATAAATAACCTTTCACCAATCACCAGTTGGTCTGATCTTCTTTCATGATAATAAAATAATATTTTTCTTTTATTTTACATCGTACTTATGGCAGAATGCGTTTCTTTTTAAATAAACTAAGGGTGACAAATGAAAAAAGCTAAAAACGCAAAAGTAAACATGAAAACTCTTTCTGCCAAAATTGATCGTGTTAATCGCGATTTGGATGAAATATGTGATTTGTTGGCTGCATTAAAGACTGAGAAGAAAGCCACAAAAACAGTTGCGAAAACAAAGACAGCCGCTAAGCCAAAGAAAAAGCGTGCTACTAAGAAAAAAGCTAAGAAGTAATTTATCTTTATCATTCCCCAGCATCAGCTGGGGAATAAGTTCAATGTGACGCAAAAAACTTATCTAATCGACTTACCAATTGATGCTCTATACCTACTCTGTTAGTCCCTGGCTGATTTAATAAAATAGCAAATGCACCCAAATCACCATTTTTCATTCGGAAATAACCCGCCAGCGAATAAACCAATACGGGGTCTGATAGACTGCCTGTCTTGACATTGACACGATTCATCCATGGATGCTCAGATGTTTTTATATGCCGCCAATCAGATGATTGCCCTGGGATAGTGAGCGCACTATAGAAAATAGGGAAATTGCTAGTATCTTTGTGCATACCTTCTAATAAGATTACTAAATCTAGGGCGGAGAGACGGTTGGTAGTAGTCAAGCCGCTGCCGCTCATCAAAATGGGCAATGATGCATTTTTTGTAGTGAATACAGAATGACTTTTCATCTTATCGTAATCATCTAGTAAGTGATTGGAGGCTTGCGCAAGAGAAATACGGGATGCATGGTGTTCGTGTTGCCATAAATCAAGTGTCAACATGTCAGCAATGTAATTATTACTATAGATCAACATAGCTGAAATGGTTTCAGAAAGTGGGTGGTTGTATTCTTGGAGGAGTAATTGGTCATTTTGTTTAAGGGGAGTAGATTCTACCTGAATAGAACCAGTGACTGAAATGCCTGCCTGTTGCAGAAAGTATTTTAACACGGCACCCGTAGCCAGATCTGGATATCCCGCTGAACGATAAATAAAAATAGGCGGAGCTTTGGTGGGTACCCTGCCTGAAATTTGCAATAATTCTTTAAAATTTTTGCTTTCACGCACTAGCTTAAGCGGTTTGGCCGTATCATTACTAGTCATCACCCTCCCGGTCAGGATGGTGTTATCTAATGTGCCAGGAATTAAATTGACTATAGCTAGCTGCCCTTCTTGTTTTGCAGGGGTAACACTCACTGAGATGGTACCAAAATTACTTCCAGAAGATGAGAGAAGACCGTTATAACCTTCAGCTGAGTTGGTTTTCGCCTTTAAGCGATCAGGATCATTTGGTTTTATGAGACCAAAATAAGAATTATTGATGACGATATTACCGTGGATTTCCTTAATACCTGATTTATGCAATATAGTTGTCAGTTCCTCTATGCGTTCATTGATGAGCATAGGGTCACCTACGCCATACAATATTAGATCACCTTTTAATATACCCTGGTCAAGCTGTCCTCGAATGTAGATGGGGGTTGCAAAAGAATATGCACTGCCAAATTGCTTGAGTGCAGCATTTGCTACAAATAACTTGGTGACTGAAGCAGGTATCAGTCGCTTATTTGGATGATCTTCACTAAGAATTTTAGGATGAGTAATATCCACAAATAATACTGAAATTTGCAAATCAGTAGGGTTTGATGTCCCTGTGCAGGTTATGGAAAAGCACAAGATTGCTACAAAAAGGAATATTTTTTTAATCATAGTAAAGACCTCATAAAAATTGCTTTTAATCCATTTTCAGTTAAGAATACCTGCAATCAATCAATGAATTCTAAACTATGGACTTTGATCATAATTCACCTATATCTTGGCCGCCCATCTACACGGTTAAAAAACATCCGCGAGCCAAGCATATTAGACTAAAAGCTTCAATTCAACGAGGTTTAGAATTAATTGTGCCCCACCGTTTTAATTTAAAGGATATCCCAGGTATTCTTGAGAAAAACAAGCAGTGGATTGAAAAGCAACTTCTCAATTTGCAGTCACGTTTGCTGGCAGCCCCTGCAGATATCTTGCCCGATCAAATCAATCTTCAAGCAATTAACCAAGTGTGGAATGTTCAATACATAGAAAGCGATACAAAATTGCAAATTCTGCAACGCCCACACCAGGAACTTGTATTGTTGGGCAATACCCAAAACAAAACTACCTGTAAAAAAATTCTCGTGACTTGGATAAAAAAGCAGTCAAAAATTCATTTACTTTCACAGCTAAAAAATTTAAGTGAACAAACAGAATTACCCTTTAGTAAATTTACTATTCGTGATCAATTGACACGTTGGGGAAGTTGTTCTAGAGATAAATCCATTAATCTAAACTACAAATTGATATTTTTCCCCCCGCATCTTGCAGCTCATATTATGATTCACGAACTTTGCCATACAGTACATCTTAATCATTCTGAGCAGTTTTGGCAGTGGGTAGCAAAATTTGACATAAACTGGAAATTACACCGACGTGAGGCTAAACAAGCCAATAAATTTATTCCTGGATGGGTATAGCGCATGTTATAATAATGGCTCACGTACTTATCGAAATTGAATACTCATGGATGAAACTCAAAACGCAAATCAAATCGGTCGTGATGCCTTAGCAAAATGGCAACAAGCGATTCAACATAATGTCTATACTTCAGACAATGATTTTATTCATACTATCCGTTATTATTTCAAAGAAAATTTTGACAAAATCAATGCCGAATTAGAAAAATTTGGTCTGCGAGTTGCAACCGAATTAGAACCGCTGGTAGCTTTAAATCATAACAACTTACCACAGTTAGTAGCCTATGATGGAATCGGAGATCGTGTCGATCAAGTTGCTCACCATCCCAGTTATGCACAAGCGGGCGATATTATCTATAGTAGCCAGTTAATGGCAAAGATTGCCAAGCCAGGCGGATTGTTGGAGGGTTTATCTTTATTCTTCTTATCCTCACACGCGGGTGAAGCCGGCCATAATTGCCCGATTGCATGTTCAGCAGGCATTATGCGTGTATTGCGAAAAGTACCTGAAGTACCTAACAGTACTGTTTATTTAGAAAAACTAACATCACCTTCTTACAAAACTAATTTTACTGGCGCTCAGTTTTTAACTGAAGTGCAAGGTGGATCTGATGTTGGTCTGAATGCTACTCGTGCAACACAAGAAAGTGACAATTTATGGCGAATTCAAGGAGAAAAATGGTTTTGTTCGAATGCTGGCGCAGAACTTATTTTTATTACGGCAAGATATGATGAAAAAATTCCTGGCACCAAGGGCTTAGGATTATTTTTAATTCCAGCTGAGTGGCAAGGTGCCAAAAATCATTACACACTACGTCGACTAAAAGAAAAATTTGGTACCCGTACCATGGCAACGGCAGAAATTGATTTCCATGGAGCTTATGCTTATCAAGTAGGCCAGCTTGATCAAGGTATTAATTTAGTCATGGATAATGTGTTACATATTTCCAGATTATTTAATTCATTCTGTGTATTAGGCATGGCTCACCGAGCCTATACACTTGCACGTGATTATGCAAAAAATCGAGTTGCATTTTCACACCCTATTTTAGATTATCCATTAGTACAAGAAATTTTAGCCAAAATAAAAACTGAAAATATGGCAATGATCGCTGGAATTTATGCAACAACTCGTTTGCAAGATCAATTAGATAGCACAAATACTCCCGATGAAAATTCCAAATTATTAGTACGGTTACTAGTTAACATTCAAAAATATTTAACAGCTATAAATTCAGTAGAACATATCCATCAAGCTCTTGGAATTCTTGCTGGTAATGGCACAATTGAAACTTTTTCATCTTTCCCGCGTTTATTCAGTGATTGTATCGTGTGTGAAAATTGGGAAGGAACACACAATGTTTTACGTGCGCAAGTTTTGCGTGACATACACAAGTTTGATATTGATAAAGTTTATTTTGCCTATATGCATGATGAAATTAAAAAAATACCCTCATCCAACTCACAAATCATTACTGACGAACTGCTTGGTCTTGAACAAGAAATGTTGCTATTTCGCAAACTTGATCAAGCAGTTCAAGCATTACAAATTAGATTGATTGTCGATCGAATGGCAACTTTGTTTTGTTCTCTCAGATTGTTATTCGAAGCAATAGATCAGGAAAAAACACAAGCATCTACCGTAAAATTAGATTGTTTTAAATATTATTGTTTGCTGCATTTAGGTAAAAAAGATATTCCCTATAATAGTGACTATCTGAAATTAATCACCAGGATTATTGCTTAAGTAAATTAGCGAGGGAATATGAATAATCACATACCCGTATTAATTGTCGGAGCAGGCCCTACTGGACTTACCATGGCATGCGAATTAGCTAGACGTGGCATCCCGTTTCGCATCATTGATAAAAAACCTGAGCGTACCCTAACTTCTAATGCAGTAGGAATGCAGCCACGAACAATAGAGTTGTTAGATCAAATGGGTATCGTTAATCAGTTTCTCAAAGAAGGTAATTTTTGTAATGCGGCTCACATGCATGTTAAGGGGAAGACACTGGGGCGAATCTCTTTCAATCAACTTGATTCATTTTATAAATTTGTTCTAATGATCCCACAAAGTGAAACCGAAAGATTATTGCTCGATCGACTTGCTGAATTTAATAAAGAAGTTGAAAGAACGTTAGAATTAATTGATCTCAAACAAGAAAATAATACTGTCATATCTACGATCAAAGATTCTGAAGGCAATACGGAGACTCTCACCAGTGATTGGTTGATTGGCTGTGATGGTGCCAATAGTATGATTCGCCAAAAATCTGGAATTGTTTTTCCAGGCGAAGATTTACCCGAGCAATTTGTAGTGGCTGATGCGCAAATGGATTCTTTTCAATCTAACACAGAATTACACGTCTATTTTAACAAAGGAACTCTGTTTGCTGTTTTTGCATTAGGTTCAAATAAGTATCGAATAGCCGCTAATATTCATCAAAGCCATCCAAGAAAAATATTTGTAGAAAAAGAAGTGAAAGAAATTGTAAATGAACGTTCCTATGGAGATTATTCTGTTAGTGCTGTTTCATGGATTTCACCCTTCTGGATACATAGCAAAATAGTCAACACTATGCGTAGTGGCGCTATCTTTTTAGCAGGTGATGCAGCACATATTCATTCACCAGCCGGTGGTCAAGGCATGAATACCGGTATTCAAGATGCCTATAATCTTGCATGGAAGCTCAGCTTGGTCATCAACGGACATGCTAACCCAACTCTTTTGGATAGTTATCATGGGGAACGTTACCCTGTTGTAAGTAAAATTGTACAAAGAACAGAACGCTTTACTAAAGCTGCTCTATTTGAAAATCCATTTTTGATTAATCTGCGAAATTGCGTATTTAAAATATTGTTTAGCCAGCCCAAGTTGTTGAAAAAAATTAGCATGATCGTTACCCAGCTTGCAATACAATACAAAAATAGTCCGGTGATTGATTACCAACAAAGTATTAGCCGGAAATCCCCACGCGGAGGTAAGCGCGCACCTGATGTTATGATCACAGCCACCTCACGTCTTTTTGATTACTTACGTGATACGCGGCATCATATTTTATTATTTCCAGGACAAAAAGCAGCAGAAGATCAGCTAATAAAAATGCAGCAATTACAGCGATGGCTTAATCAAACTTACCCAGAATTAGTAAAAACTTATATTATTACAAAACAAAAAATAGCTGATGTAGACGATACTATTATAGATCTTGATAACAAAATTTATAATAAATACCACATAAAAGGTGAAGCTATTTATATTATTCGTCCAGATAATTATATTGCCTATTGCGCAAATAAGGTTGACCAGAATTCAATACAGCAGTTTTTTGCGCGGTATTTAATAGCGTAGAGTGAATCTATCCGAATACTCAGCAGCAGATTATGCGAAATTATCTTTTATCTTGCCCTTTTCTCCTATACAACATCAATGGCACCGCACAAAAAACAATAATACCAATAATCAAAATAGCCTCATAACTTGCAATTTTCCCGATAGCTACTTGCGTAGGTGGAATGAACCCTAAAATAATTGCTGCCACACAAGTTGTTATACCAGTGCCTGCAACAACCCACATACCAATCATTCCACCAGGAATTTCATAAGCGCGATCAACATGCCCACACTTATAACGCAAACGAATCGCTGCTGCAAAAAACAAAATATAAAATATCAATGCAAGCTGTGCCGTGAGATTTGAGAGTACCCAGTAAGAACTATTGACATTAGGCATGATTAAAAAGACAGCGCAAAGTAGCGTGACAATGAATCCTTGTGTTAACAAGATCCCGATGGGCATTTCTTTTTTATTCATTTTTTGTAAAAATGCTGGCAAGCCATTATCTTGGCTTGCAATTAGTAAGCCACGAGCAGGTCCAATAATCCAAGCAGCAGCGCCACTTAAACTTCCGACGATAATCAACACAGCAATCACAGGTATGCACCAATCCAAGTGATAGGCACGAAAGAAAATACTATAAGCATCAATAAAACCTGACACAAGGTTCAAGTCTTTAACTGGAATGACAACAGTAATGGCAAGACAACCTAATACCAGCGTTGTAAAAATAATTAATCCTGAATAAAACAGTGCACGTGGGTAATTACGTTTTGGATCCTTAACATCACCAGCATGTACCGCAGACATTTCCATTCCCATCAAGCCAAATAAAATATTAGTTAAAAATGCCAAATTGTGCATATTCGCCATACTAGGAAAAGCGTTTTTTAGCGAGAAATTAATTTGGCTGGGTTTGCCTAAATAAACCCAAAAAAATCCAAGAGCCGCAATAAAAAGCATGGGTAAAATCGTACCGATTATTGCCCCAATAATACTAATGACACTCGATACTCTTACGCCTAAACAATTAATGAATGTCACACTCCAAAACGCGATTAAAATGACACACAACATATAAGTTTTATTATTTACCAATTCAGGATGAATAAGATAAGCGATAATTCCGGCAATAAATGCAAATATAGTGGGATACCATACAACATTGTAAATCCATTGCAGCCAAATCGTGAGTACACCCCAGCGAGGCCCAAATGCTTCTCTTACCCAAATATAAACACCACCCGTATTTGGCCATCCAGTCGCTAATTCTGCAGTGACTAAAATAGTTGGAATGAAAAATAATAATGCGGCCAGTGTATAAAAAGAGAGTAGAGCAAAACCATATTCAGCACCCACCGTCAAACTGCGAAGATTATCAACGGCAATAACATTAATCATCAGTAGCCCAAACAAGCTTAAAGATTTATTTTTTGAAATTTCTATACCCATGGAATTTGCCTATTAATAAAAATATTTATGTGAGAGTTAAAGTTTCTTCACGTGTTTCACGAATAAAAAAGTAAACAACCGCTCCTGTTAGTAATGCGCAAGCGGCCACATAATAAGCAGGTGCTATGAGTAAATGTGTTTTACCAATTAACCATTCACAAACAAGCGGTGCAGTCCCACCAAATAAGGCTACGCCCACATTATATCCTAGTGATAAACCAGTATAACGGGTAGCTGCAGGGTAATTTTCTACGACAGCAATGGCGGTAGTACCTTGTTCCAGGGAACTTGCAATGGTGAATAATCCAATGATAATAATTACTACCATGGCATATTGATTGAGTAAAAAATAAAAACCAGGAATAGCCACAATAGCAATAAAAGCCGCATTAAATAGCAACATTTTACGTCGCCCAAAGCGATCAGAAAGCATTCCTGCTACGGGCACTAATACTAACATGGCAGCCAAAGAAACAGTCATTAATCTAGTCGCATGCGCAAAACTAAATTGTAAGTTATTGGTCAAAAAGGCTGGCATATACACAAAACATAAATAATAAAATGTGCTCCCCATACAAACTAATCCGGCAGTTTGTAACATTTGTGGAATATTATTTTTTAATGCCTGTTTGATTGGATTTGAAACTAACAAATTGTTACTTTTAAGATAATTAAACACGGGCGTTTCTTGCATCTGTAATCGAGTAGCAAAAACAAATAAGCAAATTGCACCACTCAATAAATAGGGAATACGCCAACCCCAAGCTGCAAACGATGGATCACTCAAGAAAAAAGTGATAATTGAGCTGACACCTGCTGCAAGCAAAATACCTAAGTTAGCACCTGTCCCCGCAAGCGATGCGGCAAGTCCTCGATGTTGTGTAGGTGCCGTTTCTGCAAGATAAATAATATTTCCACTAAACTCACCACCTAGACTGATACCCTGCCAAATTCGAATGATCATTAATAAAATCGGCGCACCGATACCAATTGAGGTATAAGTTGGGATACAACCGATTAAAAGGGTCGGTAGTGAAATCATCAAAATGGATAAACGTAACGTTTTTGCACGGCCTCTTTTATCGCCGAAATAACCAAAAAATAATGCCCCTAATGGTCGGCACAGAAAGCCAATGGCAAACAAACTAAAGAGTGAGATCAATGCTACATGTGGATCTTCAGAGGGAAAAAATAGTCGGCTAAACAGTGGAGAATAAACGGCAAATAAGCCGAAATCATACCACTCCATGACATTGCCAATACTACTGCCGATAATGGATTTTAACCGCATTTGTTGATAACCATTTTGTTGTGAATTAGGGATATGAATATAATACGAATAGGCGATGCGACCAAAGGCTTTTTTACAATAGTTGCAGGATAGCAAAAATCATAACTAATTGATTTATAATGAGAAATAATATTTTGGGCATTGACAATATTTTCTCTTAATAAAAGCATAAGATTCACTTAATGATCACTTAAGGTCTTTTCTGTATAGTAGATCTCTTAGCAGCCGATTTTTATACGAGGCCATAGTGACAAAAAGAATAGTGGTAACAACAGGATTGGCATTGTTTGCGATGTTCTTTGGGGCAGGTAATATTGTCTACCCATTAACACTAGGTGCATCAGCAGGAACAAATATTACCTATGCTATGATTGCTTTTTTGATAGCGGGCGTTGGCTTGCCATTTTTAGGCTTGTTTGCTACAGGTTTATACCAAGGTGACTACTGGAAATTTTTTAGCCGTTTAGGAAAAGTGCCTTCATTTATATTAATTACTTTTTTAATATTTTTTATTGGGCCATTATTTGCAATTCCCCGTACCGAGACAGTGACCTATCATACATTAGCACCATTTTTGTCGTCAGTAGGTTTAGATAATCCTTATGGCATCAGTGGAATTTATTGCACGATATTATTTCTTTTAACATATCGTCCTACCAAAGTAATCGATATCATCGGCAAATTTTTATCACCTATTAAGTTGGTGTTATTCATTATTTTGATAGTCGCAGGTTTAATCACAGCACATGAAACATTAGCTAATCATCATCCAGTTGCAGTGGTTGTCAAAGAAGGATTGTTAGATGGTTATGGCACGATGGATTTGCTGGGCGCATTTTTCTTTTGCACGGTTGCTTATCAAAGCATTATGAGAAAAGCAAAAGCGCATGGCATTACCGATAAAAAAACCATTGTTAAAATATTTTTGCAATCTTGCATCGTCGGTGGATCAATTTTAGGATTGATCTATATTGGCTTTACCATGGTTGCTTTGGGCCATGCTGCTGATTTGCAGGGTGTCGATACTGCACAAATGATCCAAGCTATCTCCAATGTCGTCTTGGGAAGTTTTGGTTCTTTGTTTGTCTGTATCTGTGTATCATTTGCTTGCATTGCAACAGCCACTGCATTGACTGATGTAACCACTAATTTTTTATATGAACATTTGTTCAAAAGAAAAATTTCTAGAACCATTTGTTTGGTTGGAACATTGGTTGTAACATTTGCTATGACTATCATGGGCTTTTCAGGAATCATGAAAATCGCATTGCCTGTGTTGGAAGTATTGTATCCTGCGCTGATTATCTATAGTGTTGTAAGTATTTATGTAAAATACAAAACAAATTATTCTCGAGTTGAAATCGGTACTCGGAAAATATCAGTGGATGCAATATCACCCTAAATTACTAATTACTGGAACATCAAGGATGAAAAAAACAATTGAATTGTATTTCAGTCTTCTGTGTCTCATTTTTAATTCATGCCATGTATTTGCGGCAATAAAAAATCCCGCGTTATTAAAACAAGGTATGGTTGTCAGTGAACAGCATCTAGCATCACAAGTGGGTATCAATATTTTGCGTTCAGGTGGTAATGCAATTGATGCTGCTGTAGCAGTTGGTTATGCGCTGGCGGTAGTGCATCCTTGTTGTGGTAATATTGGTGGTGGCGGATTTATGTTGCTGCATCTTGCCAATGACAAAAATATCTTTATCAATTTTCGGGAGCGAGCACCGCTTGCTGCTAAAACAGATATGTTTTTAGATACGAAAGGTCAAGTCATTCCAGATAAAAGCACAGTGGGTTACCTCGCTGTTGCAGTTCCAGGTAGTGTATTGGGACTAGATACTGCACTGAAAAAATATGGAACGATGACGCGGCAACAAATTATGGCACCTGCTATTCACTTAGCAGAAAACGGTTTTATATTGGCACCAGCAGATGTCAAAATACTAGAAAAAAATGTAAAAAGTTTTAGACATTCACCTAATGTTGCTGCTATTTTTTTAAAACACAATCAACCTTACCAGGCAGGTGATCGTCTGATTCAAAAAGATCTGGCTAATACTTTAAAATTAATCTCTGCCAATGGCCCAGATGTTTTTTATAAAGGCCGTATTGCCGAATCTATTGTTAATGCAAGTCAAAAAAATGGCGGTATTTTAAGCCTAAAAGATTTCTCCGAATATCGTATTGAAGAATTAGCCCCTGTTCATTGCATGTATCGCGGATACTCGATTTTTTCCGCAGCGCCACCGAGTTCCGGTGGCACAACACTTTGTGAAATGCTGAATATATTAGAAGGTTACCCATTATCTCATTTAGGTTACCATTCACTTGCAAGCGTGCATAATACTATCGAAGCAATGCGCTACGCTTTTTTTGATCGTAATAGTGAATTGGGTGATCCTGATTTTATTAACAATCCTATCCAGCATTTAATTTCAAAAGATTATGCTGCGCAAATTCGCCAACACATTCACTCAGGCCAAATCACTCCTTCCAGCCAATTACAAGCGGTGAAATCACATGAAGGAATTAATACTACGCATTATTCCATCGTAGATCAGTGGGGTAATGCAGCATCGGTGACGTATACACTTAATAGTTATTTTGGCGCGAAAGTGATTGCTGGTGATACAGGATTTTTTCTTAATAGTGAAATGGATGACTTTACGTCAAAACCAGGTGTCGCAAATAAGTTTGGTTTAATTCAAGGCGCAAGTAATGCAATTTTTTCTGGTAAGCGACCATTAAGTTCAATGACGCCTACCATTATTACCAAGGATAACCAGGTGATGATGGTACTAGGTAGTCCTGGTGGCCCTCGTATTATTACAGCAACCTTACAAGCTATTTTGAATGTGATTGACTATAAAATGAATATTCAACAAGCCGTTAATTCACCGCGTTTTCATCATCAATGGTTGCCCGATGAAACAAACATTGAGCCGCAGACTTTTCCTGAGAACACAATGAAAAAACTGCAAGCGATGGGATATCATTTAGTAACAGGGCAGCCATGGGGAGCAGTAGAAGCTATTCAAATTGATCCAATTACAAAAAACATGGAAGGCGCAAATGATATGCGCCGACCTGCGGGAAGTGCAGTAGGCTATTAATAAAGTACAAGATCATCAGCAATGATGATGAGGTGCCAAATACTTATGTTCACGATATCTTTCCACAACATTTTTTGAATTTAATTCCACTGCCGCAATGGCATGGATCATTACGCGACATTTTGCCGCCAGATTTGAGTGAAGATAATTTATCAGGCCCTTTTCCATCCACGTAAAACCATTGTCCTTGCTCAAATTGAAATTCACTGATTTCATGCATAACGAATCGTTTGTTTTTTTGGGTGTAGTGCGCAATAAACTCGACGGTGCCTCGCGTATTTTCAGATGAAGTATTTAAAACTTCCAGCTTCACCCAATTCACTTGTTCTGCCCAGCTTTTAGTTGCTGCGGGATCGAAGTGATCTGCAGCAGGTGATTTCATAGTGCGGGCTATGTAGTCAACATTTGCCTGAGTATAAGCAGTATAACGCGAGCGCATTAATTCTTCAGGAATGGAAGGAAGTTGTTTTCCAGTGATAAAAATACCGCAACATTGATTATAATCTTTTCCGGTGCCGCATGGACAATTTTGCATAGATGACCTAGTATTTAAAAAGTTTAAAAAAAAAGAAAAGCCCAACAATCATAATAAATTGTTGGGCTTTTTGATAGATGTAACTTAAGGAATAGGTAGAAATTATTTCTTAGTTTTATCTTTTTGTTGATCTGGATTCCATGGTTGTTTTTGCTGTGGTTGGCCACTGGTTGTGCCAGCAGTTGGCTTGCCACCCCATGGTTGTTTTTGTTGTGGGTTAGTTGCGTTTGGGTTTGGTTGCTTCATATTTGCTTTGTTTGAATCTGACATAAAAAAACCTCCAGGTAAATTTATTCAAGAAATCCATGAAACGCTAAAACACCAGATCATTATACTCCATTAAATGGGTTATGTTGCCAGCACTTTTAAATAATTTTTTCATTGCCAGTAAAATAATATGCTTATTAAATTTATGAATAATCACGAGGTTACTTAAGGCTAATATTTTTTTCCTTTTATCATCAAGGTGCTAGATATTAAGGTTATTTGATGCTATTTTGTACTAAAGCAATGAAACTAGGCAATGGATGAAAATAAGTTTTATGAGGTTAACCTAATTTATGAAGCTTTATTTAGTACGACACGGTGATTATCTAGTCGATGCAAGTAATCCAGCAGGTGCTTTGAGTAGAAAAGGTAAAGACAATATTCAAAATTTGGCTGATTTCCTCAAAAGCAGCTCTATTCATGTTTCATCTTTTTTTCATAGTGGGAAACTAAGAGCACAACAGACCGCTGACTTATTATCTAAGAGTGTTGTTTGCAATGATAAGGTAACAGCGCGAAGTGGATTAGATCCGCTAGATGATGTGATACCGATTGCAAATGAAATAGAAGCAATAGAAGAAGATGTTTTGTTAGTCGGGCATTTGCCGTTTCTAGGCAAGTTAGTTGCAAAATTAATTATTAATGATGAAAATAGAGAATTAGTTATTTTTAATCCTGGGACAATGATTTGTTTAGAACAAGTAGGCAATAAACATTGGGTAATTAATTGGATAATGAATGCGAGTTTACTAAAAAAGGAAATTTAGGATGAAAAAGCAAACAGGGAAGGCGCCACTTGATGTTGTTGCAGAATCCTCAGAAGAATCATTTCCTGCTAGCGATTCTCCAGGATGGACATCATCAGACCATAAAAATAATCATTCGCCTGCGCATGAAATTACAGCTGCAGAAATATATGCACATGAACATCATCCTATTAATAAAATTTACTTAGATTCCTTAAAGACACATCAAACACTCCATGTGGATGGCACTGAATATCACTATTTCAGTTTGGTTGCTGCAGAAAAAGCTGGTCTTAAAAATATTTCAAGATTACCGTTTACGTTAAAAATTCTTTTAGAAAATTTGCTGCGATATGAAGATGGTCATACTGTCATTCTTGATGATATCAAGGCGTTGTCAGATTGGTTAAAGTCTCAGTCTTCGAATCGCGAAATTGCTTATCGACCTGCTCGCGTATTAATGCAAGATTTTACTGGAGTGCCTGCAGTTGTAGATCTTGCAGCAATGCGGGCTGCTATTGAAAAATTAGGGGGTAATCCTGAGCACATTAATCCATTATCATCTGTTGATTTGGTGATCGATCATTCAATTCAGGTGGATGAATTTATCAAGCAAGATGCTTTTGAAATTAATGCCAAAATGGAAATGGCAAGAAATCATGAACGATATGAATTTCTACGCTGGGGACAAAAAGCATTTAAAAATTTTCGTGTGGTGCCACCTGATACTGGGATTTGCCACCAAATCAATTTAGAGTATTTGGCGAAAACAATTTGGTCACAAAAAATTAAAGGAAAAAACTATGTCTATCCAGATACGCTTGTTGGTACGGATAGCCATACTACGATGATCAATGGGCTTGGTGTATTAGGATGGGGGGTAGGTGGCATCGAAGCGGAAGCGGCTATGTTGGGTCAACCGATCTCTATGCTCATTCCTGAAGTCATTGGTGTGAAGCTGACTGGGAAACTTCGTGAAGGTATCACAGCTACTGATTTGGTTTTGGCCGTCACACATCTTTTACGTAAAAAAGGTGTGGTCGGTAAATTTGTTGAATTTTTTGGGCATGGTTTACATGATTTATCAATCGCAGATCGAGCTACCATTGGCAATATGGCGCCCGAATATGGTGCAACTTGTGGATTTTTCCCAATTGATGATGAAACGCTTACTTATCTGCGCTTAAGTGGACGCGATAAACAAACGATTTCCTTAGTTGAAGCATATGCAAAAATACAAGGGTTGTGGCACGATCCAGAACAACCCGATCCGATATTTACTGATATTGTGGAACTTGATCTCTCTACTATCCAGACATGTCTTGCAGGCCCAAAGCGCCCGCAAGATAAAGTTGAGTTAAGTCAGCTTGGCAATACTTTTAATAAGTTGATGGCTGATAGTCATTTAACTGGCGAGCAAGATAAAGCTTATCGCACTGATGATGACTTTTCTTTGCATCATGGAGATGTAGTGATTGCCGCTATTACCAGTTGCACTAATACTTCTAATCCTAGTGTGTTGATCGCTGCTGGATTAGTGGCAAAAAAAGCTGTTGAAAAAGGTTTGAGTCGCAAACCATGGGTTAAAACTTCATTTGCACCCGGCTCACAAGTCGTGACGCGTTATTTAGAGAAAACTGGATTGCAAAAATATCTTGATAAATTGGGATTTACCTTGGTGGGATATGGTTGCACCACTTGTATTGGAAATTCAGGTCCGCTTCCTGATGCAGTTGCAAAAACAATTACAGAAAATGATTTGACAGTATCTGCCGTATTATCTGGCAATCGTAATTTTGAAGGGCGCATACATCCGCAAGTAAAAGCAAATTGGTTAGCTTCACCACCGTTAGTCGTTATCTTTGCGCTGACAGGCACCACAGTGATTGATTTAACAAAAGATCCTATTGGCCATGATACATCTGGATCGCCGATTTATTTAAAAGATCTTTGGCCAACTAATGCAGAAATAGCACGTGAGATGACTAGTGTGACCGGGAAAATGTTTCATGATACCTACTCAGAAATATTTACGGGATCAAATGAATGGCAAATGATGAAAATTCCTGAATCCAAAACATATCAATGGAGAGATGACTCAACTTATATTCAGCAGCCGCCTTTTTTTGATGGAATGCAAATCAAGCCAGACAAAATTAATAATATTGTCGGTGCGAGAATTTTAGCTTTACTGGGGGATAGCATTACAACAGATCATATTTCACCAGCAGGTTCGATTAAGGCTGATAGCCCAGCAGGAAAATATCTGCTTTCCAAAGGTGTTGCAGTAAAAGATTTTAATTCATTAGGTTCAAGGCGTGGTAACCATGAAGTGATGATGCGTGGAACTTTTGCCAATATTCGTATCAAGAATGAAATGGTTCCTGGGGTTGAAGGTGGATTTACAAAGTATATTCCAAGTAATGAAACTCTAAGTATTTTTGATGCTGCAATGCGTTACCAACAAGATAAGGTGCCACTCGTGATTGTCGCAGGAAAAGAATATGGTACAGGTTCTTCGCGTGATTGGGCGGCAAAAGGACCCAAATTACTTGGAGTCACTGCGGTTATTGCAGAAAGCTTTGAGCGTATCCATCGTTCTAATTTAATTGGCATGGGTATTTTACCTTTAGAATTTATTGATGGTGCGACACGAAAATCATTGAATATAACAGGCGCAGAAAAAATGGATATTGTAGGGCTAACAGAGAATATGAGCCCGCGGATGACTATTAAAGCTGTTATTCATCGCGAAGATGGTTCTCAAATTGCACTGAATTTATTATCTCGAATAGACACGTTGAATGAATTGGATTATTACAAGAGTGGTGGGATCTTGCAGCATGTGATAAGAGGTATGCTAAAAACGTAGATGATCAACCGACTTATCATTACTCACAACTTGACACCGGACTCTGTCACCCCTGTGACAGAGTCCGGTGTCAAGGATTTTAAAGTTATGGATACTGAGCATTAGCCTGTAAAAATTCCAACAGTTCATGATGAGGCAAATTTAATAAATCCTTATGGATATTATGCCTCACCATTTCTTTCACATGTTTATTGATATGCTGAAATAAAAGTCCACTCATGTGAGGAGAAGCGATAATAATCAATTGTTCGTAACTTTGATTATTACGTCCTTGATCAAGTTCTGTGGCAATTTCACGAGAAAAATTATCGATATCAATTTCTTTTGCTTCCATGTGTGGGGAGTAAGTACCATGGGCTGCATCTCTTGCTTGATAGTGTCCTGGTTTGTCGGACACCAGGTCTTGATTATGCAGTTTATTTTCAGGGTGCGCGATTTCTTTCAATAAAGTCAATTGAGTAGGTTTTTTTTGATAATGGTAAATGCGACAAGTATTGGTATTTGTGGTAACAACCCATATCATATCGATACTCCTTATTTTATTATTTCAGTACGCTGAATTATCAGTATACAACAAAAATAATTTTTTTTACCAAATGACGCCGCGATTTTGATTGACCATTTTGCTATTGGCAGAAATATTAAAAGCTTGTTGAAATTCCGGTATATTTGCCAAAGTGCCATTGACTCGATAGTTTCCTGGCGGATGTGGATCAGTGATAGCTAGACGGCGTGCTTCGTCGGGTCTGACGTTGATTGCCCAAATATGCGCAGCGCCCAGGAAAAATTGTTGATCTGGGGTGAAGCCATGAATGCTTTTAGCCTGTTTGAACGTGTCTGAGAGGTGAAAAGCACGATAAGCCAGAATTAAGCCACCCAAATCAGCAGCGGCTTCGCCAATGACTAGCTTACCTTGTATGTGCGTCTTTCCGGCAACAGTATAGTTAGAAAATTGTTTGGCAATATGATCTGTAGTCGCTTGGAATTTTTTAAGGTCATTAGGAGTCCACCAATTTTTTAAGTTGCCGTGACCGTCAAATTGAGCGCCTTGATCGTCAAAACCATGTGTCATTTCATGTCCCATGACAAAACCAATGGAGCCATAGTTAACAGCAGCAGGGGCTGATGGATCAAAAAAAGGCGGTTGTAGAATACCAGCTGGCATATTTAGTCTGTTGGTTGATGGGCTGTAATAGGCATTGACAGTTTGTGGTGTCATATCCCACTCGGTTTTATCTAAAGGTTTGCCA
>Ga0206802_1108_pt2 | contig 19776 bp, 9 predicted proteins | sample Alteio_BWOrgCont_63_FD_152902 | JGI IMG/M metagenome (GOLD analysis project Ga0206802, IMG submission 152902) | Enriched cells from forest soil in Barre Woods Harvard Forest LTER site, Petersham, Massachusetts, United States -... | ecosystem: Environmental > Terrestrial > Soil > Temperate forest > O... | reverse complement strand
AATGGGCGAATACTTGGGTCGAATGGCTACCCAAGAAAATAACGACGATCGCATTGCCTTGTTGCAGGAGGTGTTTCTGGTGGATCATGGCTCGCTGTATGTGGCGTTGCAGCGGCTTGAAAACAAGAAATGGATCAGCGCCAAGTGGGGCGTGAGCGAGAACAACCGCAAGGCGCGGTTCTATTCGCTAACGACGAAGGGGCGCGAGCAGCTAGTGGAGAAGATTGGCGAGTGGCGGCGGCTGGCGCCGGCGACGGGTTTGATTCTGGAGCCGGGCAGCAGGCTGCTGGGCGAGGAGGCATAGCATGTTCAAACGCAAGCGAAGTGCGGAGGATTTTGCCGAAGAAATCAAAGCCCATCTGGCACTAGAAGCCGATGAGTTACGCAGCGAGGGCCTAAGCGGCGATGAGGCTCGGCGGAAGGCGCGGAGCGAGTTTGGTAACGTCGGCGCGGCGCGGGAACAGTTCTATATGAAGAACGGATGGGTGGGTCTGGACAGGTCGATTCGCGATGTGCGGTTTGCCTTGCGGTCGCTGCTGAAGAGCCCTGGATTTGCGGCTACGGCGATTCTTACGCTGGCACTGGGGATCGGCGCGAACACGGCGATCTTCACGCTGGTGCATGCCATTCTGCTCAAGAATCTGCCAGTGGTCGATCCCAATGCGCTGGTGCGGGTAGGTGACCACGAAGATTGCTGCATTCTGAATGCGGCCGCCTCGTCCCGCGAGGGCAGCTACTCCATCTTTCCATACGAGACGTACAAGTATCTTCGGGACCATACGCCGGAGTTTGAGCAACTGGCGGCGGTACAAGGCGGCGGCGCGGACCTTTCTGCGAGGCAGGCTGTTGGGAATGCAATGTCGCACTCGTCGCGAGGCGAGTTTGTCTCTGGAAATTATTTTCAGACGTTTGGGGTGCAGCCATTTGCCGGACGCAGCTTAATGCCTGCGGATGATGCGGACGGAGCGACGCCTGTCGCGATGCTGAGCTATCAAGCGTGGCAGCGGGACTATGCTGGCGATCCATCGGTCGTCGGCAGCAGCTTTTATATGAATACGCATCCGGTGACGATTATTGGGGTGACGCCGCAGGCATTCTATGGCGACCGTCTGGCGGAGACGCCTCCGGATTTTTATCTCCCGATCTCGCAAGAACCAACACTTGGTTTTTATTCGGCGCGGAATAAACCAGGGCTGGGTTGGCTATTTCTCGTTGGCCGCGTGAAGCCTGGTGTGACGATGGGATCGCTGCAGGAAAAGATGAGTGGTTTGCTGCGGCAGTCGCTCGGAGAGTTGGAAGACTTTCAGACGGTACACGGCAGGGATCTGTTGGCGAAGGCTCATGTCGTTCTGACGCTAGGTGGGCAGGGAGTCGCGAACATGCAACATCGGGTTGCGAGCAGCCTTTATCTGCTGATGGGGCTCGCCGGGATGGTGCTACTGATTGCTTGTGCAAACATCGCCAATCTGATGCTCGTGCGTGGGCTGGCAAGGCGGGCGGAAATCTCGATTCGCATGGCGCTTGGCGCTGCGAGAACGAGAGTTGTACGGCAGATGCTGACCGAGAGTATCGTGTTGGCTTGTCTGGGTGGCGTGGCCGGACTGCTGCTGGCGTATGCGGGGACGAAACTGCTGCTAGGGCTGATGTTCACGCAGGTTACGGTGATGCCAGTGGATGCGGCTCCGTCGTTGCCGGTCATTGGGTTTGCGTTTACCGTGTCCCTGCTGACGGGATTGATCTTTGGCATAGCGCCAGCCTGGATTAGCTCGAAGGAGCAACCAGCCAATGCGATGCGCGGTGCAAACCGTTCGACTCAGGATGGATCTTCGTTGTTGCAGCGGTCGCTGGTTATCTTGCAGGCTGCATTGTCCGTGGTGTTGTTGATTGGGGCCGGATTGCTGAGCAAGAGTTTGAACAAGCTGCAGCATCAGAGTCTGGGTCTGGAAGCCGAAAACCGGGTCATCGTCGATATGAATCCGCTGAAGGCAGGCTATAAGCCGCAGCAGTTGCAAGGACTGTACCAACAGATTGAAGACACCTTTCATGCGATGCCGGGAGTGGAGCATGTTGGACTGACACTCTACACGCCACTTAACGGAGACACCTGGAGCTTCTATGCGTATGTCCAGGGCCAGCGCGCGCCTGATCCAGGGCAAGATGCGAATACTCTTTTCAATCGGGCGAGTCCGGAGTACTTCAAAGCAGTCGGGCAGCAGGTCCTACGGGGGCGCACCTTTACATCCGCGGATACTGCGACAGCGCCGGGCGTTGCCGTGGTCAACCAGACGTATGTCCAAAAACTTTTCAAGCATGGTGAAGACCCGGTTGGTAAGCATATTGGCGTGATTGACATTAAGAATTCCGGAGACTTCGAGATTGTCGGTGTGGTAGAGGATACGAAGTATCAGAGCGCGCGGGATCAACCGGAAGCGATGTTCTTTATACCGATGCTGCAGTCCGCACATATAAGTCCGCCGAAGGATCTGGATTCCTCGCTCTATGCGGGAGAATTTGTACTGCATATGAAGGCCATGACGCCGGGCCTGGAGCAACAGGTGCGGAAGACACTGGCAAGTATCGATCCGAATCTGTCTGTCGATCACTATCAGACGTTCGAGGAGCAGATCGAAGGGAACTTCAGTGGAGAGAGAATGATCGCTCGCCTGACGCTGCTTTTTGGGCTGCTGGCATTGGTGCTTGCTGCTGTGGGCCTGTACGGCGTAACCGCGTATGGCGTGCAGCGGCGGACGCAGGAGATTGGTATTCGCATGGCATTAGGTTCAACACGCGGTAGCGTTGTCGGCATGGTGTTGCGCGGAGCGATGCTGCAGACAGCGGTTGGGTTGGTGATCGGAGTACCCGTGGCGCTGTTCTGTGTGCGCTCTATTAAGTATGTGCAGTCGCAATTGTATGAAGTGGCCGGACGGGATCCCGGTGTGATCGCCGCAGCGGTATGCACGCTGGCCGTCGCGGCATGTATTGCCGGGATCATTCCGGCGCGGCGCGCGGCTTCGATTGATCCGGCGAAGGCTTTGAGGGCCGAGTAGGTGTTCCGCTCCGGTTGAATTCGCTTGAGAAAGCCCTAAAGTCCAGTAGATCCCTAAGTTTCAGTGCATCGACTCGAGTTGGAATTTCTATTTTCTATGCAACGTTGGCCAACACCGGATTCACTATAGGGTTGGCAACCGGCGAAGACGATGCCTAAATCTCAGGCACTTTTTTCATAGCCTTTCAACCGATCACAGAGTGCGCCGAATGCGTCGATTGTATCGGACTAGAATATGAATTTTGCGACGAGTTGTACTAAGCGTGGCGCGGCTGAACTGACGATATGGCCGAAGTTGGGGTCTTCTACTTGTCCGTCCACCGATGCCGGCCCGTAGAACTGCGCATGATTGAAGGCATTGAAGGCCTCGGCGCGGAACTGCATGGATCGCGATTCGGCCACGCGTACATTTTTTTGAAGCGTCATGTCAAAGTTATTGATGCCCGGTCCATAGAAATTGCGGCGTCTGGCGTTGCCGAGCTGACCGAGCGGCTCTTCCGGGAACAACGAGGTATTAAAGGCGGGACGGCCATTACGGCCGTCGGTATTGATTTTGAGCTTCCCCGGCAGGTACTGCGGGGTATCGAGTAGATAGTTGTTCACGCCGTTGCCAAGGGTGCCAAGCAGCGAATTGTCGGAGTTGTCATACAGCGTCACCGGAAAACCGGAGGCGAATCGGGTTGTTCCAGAGAGACTCCATTCGGTAGTCAGACGATTGGACCTACGAACGAATCTTTCGACAAGCAATGCCCAGGTGTAACTGGCGACAAGACTATGCTTCTGGTCCCATGCGGAAATGGCGCGACTCTGTTCTGGGTCGATAGGATTGAGTTGCTCGCCGATATTGGAGCCCTGATCGATCGACTTGGCATAGGTGTAACTGAGTAGAAACTGCGAGCCGCCGTGCTGATAGCGAAGAGTGGTTTCAAGGGCGTTGTAGTTGGAGTTGGCAACCGACCTGTCGGCCGTATTCTCGCCATAGTTTTCGCCTTTTCCAACGAGCGGTCCACTGTTTTGTCCAACGCGAGTGCCATTGATCGTTTGGCCGGTTGCGGTGGTATAAGTAGCGTCTTCGCCGAAGGGGCCACAACCCGGGATGCTGTGGCATAGAGCAGCGTTGCCGGGGTTCACCGGAACGACAGCAAGAACGTGATGCCCTTGGTTGCCCACATAACTGACCGTCAGCAATGCGTTCGCGGTGATCTGCCGTTGAATCGAGAACATATAGTTGTTGATATAGGGCGCGCGGTTGTGGTGGTCGAAGAATGGATCGGCCGCCAATGGCGCAAAGTTTGCCCAGTTGATGGAACTGTCCGGATGGGACCTCGAGACATTGTGAGGCGGAGAAGGAAATGGGAAGCGCTGGCCGTTGTTGAACCCGCTGGCGGCGGTAATGAACGGCGTGGCCAGCAACGGCGGGCCCGGGCTCAGGTAGTTATACCCAAAGGGCGGCACCGCGTACATGATGCCTGCAAGAAGTCCTGGAAATTCGCTATAAAAGAGACCATAGCTGGCTCGTATACTGCCCTTGCCGCCGCCTCCGAAGATCGTCCTCCAGAATCCCTGTTCGAACCGCGGCGAGTAGGCAACTCCAAGCCTCGGAGCAAAGTTTTTATAGTCGGTTGGTGCAAGCGTCTTTGGAATGCCCGGATCGCCCGCAACCAACAGGCCGGGCAGCGCGCCGGGATAAAGCGTAGACTCGGTCCCGGGAATGTAAGTCTGCAGCTGGTTGTACTTCTCCCAGAATGGCATGATCACATCCCAGCGAGGACCGGCATTGATGGTGAGGTCGTTTCGCGCTCGCCAACTGTCCTGTCCATAGGCTCCCATATAGCGGTTGCGCAGATAGAACGGCTGACCAGAAGACTGCGTGTAGTTGCTTGGCGTCCCGATCAGGAAGTCGGCATAGGGATCTCCGGTTTCCGTACCATCGATGTTGAACGTTCCATTAAAGGTGGCGTTCGGATGCTCGTTCACCTGGTCGAAATGAAACTGTCCGCCGACCTTCAGTGTCTGCGCACCGATCACTCTCGACAGTCCATCGCTCACGTAGTACGTATTGTTGATCTGTGTTTCGTTGGTGATGGGAACGCCCATGACGAAGGTGGGAAAGGTAATGTTCTCCACGCCCTCGAACTGGGGTGCCTGCACGACAATGCCGGGCGTGCCGGCGCCCGTGGTAAAACCCTGCGATGCGAGACTCACGCCAAGGCCACCCTTGGGCTGCCCGACGATATTGGCGTTGCGTAGATACCCCAAGTGAAACTCATTGACGATGTTAGAGCCGATTGCCTTGTTATCGCCCAGCGACAGCAGTTGCGCACGCCCAATAAACAGCGCATCGAACCCTGGGATGCTGGCTCCCGCAACCGAGCCTGGATATGGGTTGTCGAGGTTATAGTCATCGATGAAGTAATATGCCGAGATCTGACCCAGCCGGTTGCTTGTGTCAATGCGTATCGAGCTCTTGTCGTCCCGAACCGTCTGCGCGAATGTTGAGGTTGAATACTGACTCGTGCTGACGTTGGGAGATGGAATGTATTGCAACAGATCTTTCCCCGGCGCAGACCACGCGTTTTGAGAAATAATGCCGCCGGGGAAGACACTCGAGTAGGCTTCGCCGGACGTCACAACGTATCCTAACTTCTCCGTGAGCAAGGATGCGAGATAAGGGCCGCTAACTGAGCCGATGAGGTCGTTGAAGTTACCGCTCCGCTGATCGGCAGTCGGCACAGAGATATTGCCGGTGGAAACACCCTGATTTGTAAGAGTCCCCTGGTAATCGGCGAAAAAGAAGATCTTTTGGCGCTTTACCGGCCCGCCAATGGTCCCACCAAATTGGTTTTGCCGAAACGCCGATCGGGTCGGATCGAAATAGCCCCTTGCATCCAGCCCTGTATTGCGAAAGAACTCGAAGGCGCTACTGTGAATCGTATTGCTCCCCTGCTTGCTGACAACGGTGACCATGCCGCCGTTATAGTTACCGTACTCAGGATCGAAGTTGTTGGTCAGTAGACGGAACTCTTCGATCGAATCGAGGTTGGGGATGATGGATGCGCCGCCATTCATATGCTCCTGTACATCGATACCATTTACCAGAAATCCATTCGAAGACTCGCGTTGGCCGTTGATGGATAGGTTGCCGGGATTCAGGTCGCCTGACGGATCGAGACCTCCGGTGACACCGGCCATGATGACGGAGCTAGGCAACAGCGTAGATATAGGCGCGACCCCGGGCTGGATTGCCAGCAAGTCTGTGTAGCTTCTTCCATTCAATGGCAGCTCGGTCATCTGAGCACCCGATATGACTTCGCCGAGATGGGTGGCAATGGTGTCGACCTCCACATCGGGATCGGCCATGACAACGACCGCGTCAGACCTTGGCCCGACCGAGAGACCAGTGTCGACTCGCAGTGCAGAATCTGCGTCCACTGTTAAATTCCTCTTCAGTTGTGTCGTGAATCCGGTGGCCGAGATGGTGAGATCGTAATGGCCGACAGGAAGATTGGGGAAGGAGTAAAAGCCCCTCATATCCGAAATTGCATGATAGGTTGTCTTCTGGGCTATGTTAATCAAGCTCAAGGCCGCTCCTGGTATGACCGCTCCCGTGGGGTCCGACACCGTTCCGGAGACACTGCCTCCGGTCGCCGCCTGCAGGGGAAGAGAAACCAGAAGGATGAGCGTAAACGCCCACAAAGCCACGTATTGCACGCGTCTAAATCTTCCCATCCCTGACATGTTCGTGGGCTTGCACATCCGATTCCATCCGTTCAGTTGAAGACGATACGCTGCAAAACTTATTTTGGATTGCAGAAAACTGCGGTTCGGTGCACACCGGCTCGCGAATCCGCTCTACCTTAGAGCCTTCCAGCATATTGCGGTTACGTCGATTGTCACCAAATTGTCAATTCGTGCAATTGCTCAATCCGAAGCCAGGAGTCTCGCGTAATCACTCAAACGAACCGAACTCCTTGAGCCTGATTCGGCCCGATTTCGTTTAGCTCAAGTCGTCCGTTCCACAACGTTCAGAAATATGTCAGGAGAGCTGTATGTCGAAACTGAAGTCCGCAGTCGGACTCGCACTGAGTCTGCTCATCGCTATGCCACCTGGGGCGTTTGCGTCAAGCCATCGGGAAGCACCAATTACCGCGCTGGATCACACCGCTGACATCACCGATTTCTACGCGTTTGTCAGCTACGATCATCCAGATCGCGTCACCTTTATCCTTAACGTCGATCCATTTCTCCAGCCCAGCAATGGACCGAACTATTTTCCCTTCGACCCGTCGCTCGTCTATCAGATCAAGGTCGATAACAATTGGGACGCGCGGGAAGATGTCACCTTCCAGTTCCGCTTCAAGACCCATATCCTCGATGCCGGGCTCCCCGTTGGGTACGCCGGCGCGGGCAACGGGATTAGCGCTCCGGCAAACTCGCCTTCCCCTGTCGCGCCTGGCACGCCGATCGTACCTCCCGCGATCACTTCTCTGACAGGAGAAGGCGCCGCGGGCCTAAGCCTGCAGCAGACGTTCACCGTGGATATGATCAAGCACGATCGCCACACCGAACTGACGAACACGACTGGCAGCCCGCTGATCGCTGTTCCCAGCAACGTTGGCCCGCGCACCATGCCGGACTACGATGCGTTGGCTGCCCAGGGCATCTATAACCTGCAAGGACGTGATGGCGCTTCCGATATCCGGGTCTTTGCCGGAACTGTCGCAGATCCCTTCTTCATCGATCTAGGCGCGACATTTGACAGCCTCAACTACCGCGCCGGCACCGGTGTTGAGGCTCTTACGGCCGCACAGGACGCGAACGATCAGCTCAATTCGGCCCCCGATTCGGTCGCCGGATTCAACGTCAACACCATCGCCATCGAAGTTCCGATCAGGCTCTTGACCAGCGACGGAGAAATCCACGCCGCCACGGACCCGAAGGGAACCATCGGCGCCTGGGCGACAACTTCCCGGACAGAAGTCACCATTCGCAGATCCCCAAGCCCCATGCAGAATTTTGGCCGCTTGGCTCAGGTACAACGCTTTGGAAATCCCTTGATCAACGAACTGATCATCGGTACAGGTAGCAAGGATTTCTGGAGTATGTCGGAGCCGGTGAACGATACTCAGTTTGCTTCCTTCGATCTTGATCCTCTGATTGCAAGGGTCTTCAATACTGTGTATGGGTTCAAAATACCCACTCCACCCCGAACCGATCTTCTACCGTTGGTCACTTATGCCGCACCGATAGCTCCGAAAGGCACTCCAGCCGGACCGATCGCCGATCTGATGCGGCTCAACACCGGCGTACCTCCTACCCCCATGGCGCAACGCAAGCGTCTGGGCCTGATTGCAGGCGACGCCGCCGGATTTCCAAATGGCCGCCGTCTTACCGATGATGTTGTCGACATTGTTGAGCGAGTGGGGATTGGTGGCATTCTGAGTGGGCCCACGTTCGATGTTGCGCCGAACAATCTGCTTGGTGATGGCGTCAACGCTCCCGACGTCCCTCCGCAAGAGACGTTCCCCTATGTTCACTATGCCTACAGTGGGCGCAACAGCCGTCACATCAGCCCAGGCGATCCGACTGGCTGCGGCAATCAGCCGACCTCCTCCAGTTCTCAAAACTCGGATGCAGCGCCGGCAAACCAGGGTGGGTCTGCGCCGTGCCCTGTCGACTAAGGTCTCGCAGTGTTGTCTGGACCTAATCCGGTTCTCCGCGCGGGATAAATTGCCGCGCGGAGAGCCATGCTCATGAACTCTCGCCCATAGGTGTCTTATGAAATATCTGCAATCAACATTTTGCATAGTTGGCGCACTCATTTGCACTGCGGGGTTCGCCCAGCAAACAACATCCATCGCGGCAGGCCAGATAGCTACGGCCACTCATGGCGACACTCCGGCGCAATTACGCATCGCGGCCGCCAGGCAACAGATTCAATCGGACCCCAAGAAGGTTCAGGCATACAACGAACTTGCATTGGCCTTCGTGACACGAGCTCGCGAAACCGCTGATTCCAGCCACTTGGCAAACGCTGAGAGTGCTCTTACACAAGGCCTAAACCTGGATGCAAAAGACTTTCAACTGCAAAGAACCCAGGTAGCCTTGATGCTGAGCCGGCATCAATTTCTCCGGGCACGAGAACGTGCTCTTGTTCTCAATCAACGTACACCCGACGACGTCATGATTTATGGGTATCTTGCCGAGGCGAACATTGCCCTTGGCAACTATCCGGAAGCAGAAACGAATGCACAGTGGATGTTGAATCTGCGGCCCAACAACATTCCAGGCATCTTGATCGGAGCCAAGCTTCGAATGCTGTACGGTGATGCGCCCGGAGCCATCGACTTTCTCAACCAGGCATATGCGGAGACATCGCCGACAGAAGTCGAAGAGCTCGCCTGGATTGCCAATCTGATCGCGGAGATTCAAATCGCATCAGGACAGATCGACGCAGCAGCGCAAACTCTGGAGCAGGTTGAGCAGCTCTTTCCACAATATCCCTACACACTGGAGAACTTGGCGCGCGTCCGCACCTGCGAGAATCGAGCCGACGCTGCGATTCAACTGTGGATGCAGGCTAAATCGATCGATAAGGACCCCCATGTTCTCTATCAACTCGCAAAAGCGCAGGAGGCCGGAGGACGCTTTGAGGACGCACAACGCACATACACGCAGTTCCAAAAGCTCGCAAATGATCCGGCAACAGCAACCGATGAATCGAAACTGGATCTCATTTTGATTCTTGCGGGAAATTCAGATACGGCATCCAATGCGCTAAAACTTGCACAGCAGGAGATTGCCGTGCGACACGATGTTTGGACTCTGGATGCATACGCCTGGGCACTCTATGCCAATGCTAACTATCAAGACGCAGATGCAGCGATCAAGCAGGCTATAGCAGTCGGAATTCACAGCGCTCAGATCTTCGATCACGCGGGCCATATCGCACAAATGCTCAACCATACCGCGGATGCCGCAAAGTACTTCACGCTTTGTCTACAATCCTACCCTTCCAATGAATATGCACTAGACGCTCGCAAGTTTGTTGCTCCCGCGAAAACCATGGGTAATGGAATCTCGCTGGCAGAGGCGTCAACGATCGCCGCTATGCCACTCGAGGCTCAGCATGATCCGGCAATGGATACAAACGTGCCAGAACATAGCGATGCGTCCATTCATGATGGAGCGACAACGCCGGATCCCATCTTCACTCCTGTTCCTGAAGCTTTGCTTATTCCTCGCCCCACCGGCACTGAGCAACTGATACGCTCCGCGCAAAACTCTGTGGCTCGAACTCAGGACAACGCAAAAGCATACGCAGGATTGGGCGCTGCCTATTTCCAACGAGCACGGGAGACTGGCGATGTTAGCGACTATCAGCTCGCCGAGCAATCCATTGTCAAGTCACTCGATCTTGTTTCCGAAGATTTCTCATCTGATGCAGCCCTGGGAACGATGGCCGAGGTTTGCATGGGAGAGCATCGATTCGCCGACGCGCTTATCTATGCGCAGAAGGCGCTCTCTCTTGGAACAGGAGATGTATCGCCTTTCGCTATTGTCGGGGACGCCTACGCGGATATGGGTGAGTATGACAAAGCTCGCATCGCTTATAGCCGGCTCACGCCCAGCGATAGGACGCTTTCGCCGCGCGCTGCATATGCGCGAGACAGCCGGCTCTCGTATCTCAAATTTATTGCAGGCGACACGGCTGGTGCGATCAGTCTGATGAAGACCGCAGTTACAGAGGGAGTTGAAGCGCAGCTTCCGAGCGAGAACCTGGCGTGGCTCTACTACGAGTTGGGCGAGTACTTTTCGCAGGCAGGCGACTCCGCTTCCGCGGACTCAGCATACGTCGCCGCACTGAACACACATCCGGGCGACTATCGTTCGTTAGCCGCGCTCGGTAAGCTCAGAGCAAACAATGGCAGATACGCCGAGGCAATCGTGCTCTATCAACGGGCTATAGCTGTTGTTCCCATGCCGATCTTCATCGCCGAACTTGGGGATCTCTATGCCAAATCTGGAAATCCAACGGAAGCCGAGAAGCAATACCGGCTTGTCGAATACATTGGATTGCTTGGGCATATTAATCAAGTGCTGCACAATCGCGATCTGGCGCTCTTTTACGCCGATCACGATATGAAGCTTACCGAGGCGCTCGATCTCGCGCAGAAAGAGTTGGAGGTCCGCCACGATGTCTATACATGGGATGCTCTGGCGTGGGCCCTCTTTAAAAATGGCAAGTTGACAGAAGCCGGCGACGCGAGCAAGAAGGCGTTGCGATGGGGAACGCAAGATTCCCTGCTCCTCTTTCACGCCGGCATGATCGCAGAAGCACTGGGACAGCGAGAACAGGCTCGTAGTGAACTGAAGGAAGCGCTGCGGATCAACCCACATTTTCATTTGAACTACGCCACTGCGGCACAGCAGAGACTTGCCGTGCTCGAAGCGCAATCTGAACTCAAGGGAGGCTCGAACGGCCATGATATCTAGAAGGTTTGGAAGATTGTTGCCTGTGCTTTTCTTGCTGTGCTTCTCTCGGCTGATACTGGCGCATCCAATGGGTAACTTCAGCGTTAATCACTACTCCAGAATTACCGTCGAGAGCGATCGAATCCGCGTGCGGTACTTCATCGATCTGGCAGAAATTCCCACGTATCAGGAGCTGCAGCAGGCTGATATACCTGCAACTGCAGTCGACCCCAGTTCACCAGAGGTTATCCGATATATCGCTTCACGAGGCGCAGAGCTGGGGCACGGTCTTATGCTCGACATAGATGGCAAACCGATCCCGCTTCGCCTCATTTCCAGCGGCGTCATCTTCCCTCCCGGAGCTGGTGGTCTTCCTACCATGAAGATGGGTTTTGTCTACGAAGCGGCGTACTCGTCTATGCTATCGACCCCGGCGAACACGGATAGGCTGCATGTTAACGTGTACTACTCGGACAACAACTATCCAGGACATACCGGATGGAAGGAAATCATCGCATTCGCTTCTACAGGCTCTGTGGTCAGTAGCTCTGTTTCCACAACCGACCGCAGCGCAGAGTTGAGCAACTACCCTACTGATCTACTGACCAGCCCGCCTCAGGATCTCGAAGCGTCGCTTGTGGCCATATTGCCATCGCTATCGCCAGCAATTGCGGATGCGCAGCCAAACGGCGCGCGCGCTGTTGAAAAGGCTCCGCCGCTGAATCATGCCAAAGAAGAGGCCAAAGCGCCGCAAAGGCAGACAGCAATTCCATTAGCTGCAACGGCACGTGAGGTGCCGCAATCTTCAGGCCTATACGCAACGAATGTGCACATCGAAGCCAATCGGCAGAAGACTCCGCGCAACAGATTTACAGAATTGATTCAAGCCCAGCATCTAAGCGCATGGTTTCTGTTCACCGCGGCCATCATTGCCATCGGTCTCGGAGGACTTCATGCGCTGGAACCCGGCCATGGTAAGACCATTGTCGCCGCTTACCTTGTAGGCTCCAGGGGCACAGCACGCCATGCGGTTCTGCTGGGAGTGATCGTTACCGTATCGCATACTGTCAGCGTCTTTGCGCTTGGAGCGATCACGCTTTTCGCTTCACGCTACATCGTGCCCGAGCAGCTCTATCCTTGGCTTGGCGCTCTCTCCGGACTCACGATTGCAGGGCTCGGTTGCTATATGCTCCTCCGCCGCCTGACTGGCACGGCCACCGATCATTCTCATGCTCAGGGCACATCCCATGATCACTGGATGTTCTGGAAGCGTTCGACGAGCGATGTGACAGAAGCAAATCTGGTTCGAAATAGTATGACTCGGAACGAGTCCATAAGTTTTGCTCAGCTATTTGCTTTAGGAATCACGGGTGGAATCATCCCATGTCCAGCCGCTTTGATCGTCCTTTTGAGCGCATTCGCTCTTCATCGAGTTAGCCTAGGCTTCTTTCTGATCGTTGCCTTCAGCCTAGGCCTTGCCGCCGTTCTGATCAGCTTTGGTTTGTTAATGGTCTATGCGCGCCGCTTCATGACCCGTTTTCAGATCGACGGCCCCTTCACCAAGCGCTGGCTTCCAACTGCGTCCTCCGCGTTCATCACGGTCCTGGGCATGATACTGACCTTTCAGGCTCTTTCCGCAGCGCACCTCGACTTACACCTGCTTTCCAAAGAGAGACTCGGCCCCATCTTGTTCGTTACAGTGCTGGGTTTGATACTAGGAATGCGACACTCCACAGATGCCGATCATGTGGTTGCCATTTCTACTATCGTAAGCAAGCAAAAGAGCATCCGCAGTGCCGCTTTCATCGGTTCCATCTGGGGAGTAGGTCACACGATCACGATCTTCATTGTTGGCTCGCTGATCATTCTCTTCGGTGTAGAGATTCCGCCTCGCGTCGGGTTGTCGATGGAGTTCAGCGTCGCCATCATGCTCGTACTTCTCGGTGTCTTGAATCTGACGGGAGTAATGCAGAAGCTGACGACGCGATTAACTCCATCAACGGCAGACGGCAGGAATACGCCCACCCCGGATGGAAGGGAAGTGAGCGCAACGGGATCGGTGAGGTTATTCCAGAGTTCCGTTCACCGTTTCGGTCTTTATCAGTGCTTGCGTCCTTTGGCTATAGGTCTGGTTCACGGGCTTGCCGGATCGGCGGCAGTGGCGCTCCTGGTACTGTCTACAATCCACAACCCTGCGTGGGCGACGCTGTACCTGCTCATATTTGGTGCCGGAACAATGATCGGGATGATGTGTATGACTACCGCAATCGCCGTACCACTTACATTTGCCGGAAATCGCTTTGCTAAGTTGAGCCAGTATCTTGGCTTCGCCTCAGGCATCGTTAGCCTCTGCTTCGGCTCGCTCCTTGTATACCAACTTGGTATTATCGGAGGACTCTTTACCAGTCATCCTGAATGGACACCGCGGTAGTGTCAGAGCATGGTGAGCGGACTTGCAGGCGGCAGCTTGGATGGCCGACGGCCCGGGGTGGCACCAGGTGATCAGTTCCAGACCATATTCACCGGAGATGGCGGTTTTTTTCAAGTTCGCTCAATGCTTGGCAATCTCAACAGATGCTTAACTTCCGGATTGCTGGTAACGCGGCCGGACCTCGAAAAGTTGGATTTTGGACTACTTCGCATATATTGTCCTTCATTTCCAAAGATTATGGACAGCAAGGCAACTGTGGGAATGGTGAGGGGTTTTAACTGGTGGAATACAGTGAAATATGGACGATATCTGGAGCGGGAGACGGGGATCGAACCCGCAACCAACGGCTTGGGAAGCCGCTACTCTACCATTGAGCTACTCCCGCTTCGAATTTAATTATACTGCGGAAAGACGCTCCTCCATTCTATGCCTCGATCGATTCTGCGAGACCCCACAGAAACGCCAGTACAGCGCCGTCCTTGCTGACCGCTATTTCGCGCTGATGCTTGTCAGATAGTTGAGATACGAGGCGAACGTCTCAGGGGCTACCCTATAGTAAACATTCAATCCCTCCTTTCGTGACGTGATGAGTCCTCCTGTCAGGATCTTCAGATGGTGGGAGAGCGTGCCCGGCGAGATCGCAGTTAGAGGAAATCGCTTACTACGATGTGCTGACAAATACACCGAACCGGCGCATGTTCGTCGAAGAATTCCGAAAGCGGTTGACAGGTGCCAGTCATTCCGAGCCTTTTATTCTTTTACCGATCGATCTCGACTTCCAACTATTCGCCTTCGTCTGCACCCAAGCTTGTAATGTGATAGTGGAGGCTGCCGCACCGAAGTATGATTGGATCAACCGAATCATCGCTGTCGGTGTCGGGCATCGTCTGCCCGCGACCAGTTCTATCGCATCTTCGAGGTTCTCTGATGGCAAAACTAATAAGCTTTCAAAGCGACATCCTCCCGCTCTTCACTGAGCGTGACATTCGCGCCATGAGCAAGGCATTTAACCTGGCAAGCTACGACGATGTAAAGGCTCACGCGGTCGCTATCTACGATCGCCTTCGAGCTATCGGAGGCGCCGTCATGCCGCCGCCTCCGCCAAGAGGGGAGGGTCCTTGGCCTCAGACGCACATCGACCTCTTCGCCCAGTGGATGACGGACGGATACCAACCTTAGCGCGCTTCAGTTGGATGTGCTTGTTTCTCTGTTTAGGATCGCGTTCTCAGAGCCGGCCGGGTTGTAAACTGGGAACCAAATGAATCGTCTTGCAATGCAGATTCCGAAGCTCGCAAGCTTCCTTTCTGGCTCCGCGGTCCTTGGTCTTGTGAGTGCGATGGCGTGGGCGCCGCTCTACGATCAAGCCGTCTTTGCGCAGGCTACGCTTACTCTGAATGATTCGAACATCGTTGTCCGGTCGCCGTTTCGCACCGGTATGAATATCGGATGCTCGAACTATTACGAGAACTGCCAGATATTTAGCAATCTAGTCGGCTATAGCAACCCCGGCATGGAGCCTGGAACGGTGCGGCAGCTCCAAGACCTCAATATAGCCGGGACGAGCATCAGCTTTACCGACTACAACCAATACTCCATCCTGCCTGCTGGTTTTTGGACTGGAGGTAAATTTCAAATCGTTGAATCGATCTCTGGTGGAGCGGAGAACGGCTGCGCGGGCACCATCACTTGGAGCTCCGGACCGAACCGCGCCTATGTCGCGAAATTCTCCTGGGACGGAAAGTCCGTCGTCACCTTCACGGGGCCGAATGGCTTTGTGGCCGGAACGTCTATCGTCAAGATTGCCGAACTGCAAAACGGGTCGTTTCTGAATGAGAAGCGCGGCAAGGTCACGTCTGCTTCGGCAACGTCGTTTTCTGTAACCTTGAGCGATCCGCCTAAAGATGCAGCCAGGACCTCCGGCAGCTTTGGCTTGGTGCAGACGGATACGAAATTCGTTGCGCCCACTTACACCATCGATCCCGTCACCAACCAGGGACGCTCCGGATGCGCCGGCCATTTCGCCGCGGGCGATATTGTGATTTTGTCCAAGACACACAGCCCCACGCCCGAAAGCTGGTGGGAAGCAGGCTACGGGGGCGTCTTCAACCCCGCCCTTGCTGGCGGCGCACAAATGCTCTCTGACACTTCGGATCTGTGCCTAACCTGCGGAAGCCAGGCTCTAGACCTGCACTTTCCAGCCAAAGGCGGCACAGTCCAGTTTTGGGAGTACTACGATGCCAACCCCAACGAGGATATCTTTGTCCTGATGAATGGAACCTATCAGGTCTCGTTCTGGGCCAAGGCTGGCTCTGGCAACCCTGAACTTCGCACTCATGCCTACCGCGGCGGTCGTGGCGGCTTTGATTGCGGCACGCATGTCACGCATCTCACCAGCAGTTGGGCGCAATATTCCTACAACTGTATCGCCGCAGAATCTATGACTGGGCCAGGACCGGCCAGCAGTTCGGCCGGCATCCAGTTCAATGGTCTTGCGCCTGCTGGAGCGGCGGATATTTACATCGATAATGTGAGCTTCAAGAAGATTTCCTCAGTAGACGCCACCAATGACACGGTGTTTCGCGATGAGATCGTGCATGCCTTTCGCGACCTTTATCCCGCTCCTTGTGCGGCGCCCGCCACCATCCGGTACTGGGTCGATCAGAACTCCGAGACGATCGATAACTGGACAAGGCCAAACTATGCGCGAAACCCCACTGGTACAGGCTTCGCTATCTCTCCAGGCGGTCAGAACAACTACCAGTTGAGCCTCGAAGACTTTCTCGTACTGGTCGAGAACATTCAGAAGACGACTGGCTGCCCGGTTCATCCCTATATCTCGGTTCCTGTAACTCTGCTCAACAGTGACGCCGCTAACCTTGTGGAGTTTCTCGCCGCCCCTGCTGAGGCAAAGTCTTCTGTCTACGGGCAGCGGCGAGTGGCCTTTGGGCATAGTACTCCATGGACCAAAGTCTTCAACAACATCTATCTTTCCTTCTGCAATGAATGCTGGAATGGCTCCTTCGTCTACCAGGTGATTCAGGGAGATCACTCCGGCAAGAGCCTGGTCTACTATGACTACTCGCTGCGCTCACAGCATGTCTTTGCTGCAATGCGCAAGGACGCTTACTTCCAACCCAATCTCAAGCTGGGTCTCGATCTGCTGACCGCCGCGAATTTTTCCGGCGATAACGCCATCGCGCAATCGCATCCGGATTATGTCGAGATTGAGGACTATAGCTATGGCAGCGTAAGCAGCTACGCTACGCCGCAAGCCATCTGGCCACCGCTCTATTTCGAAGTTCCTATGCAGATGAAGAGCAACGATGATCCCCACAACTTTTACAAGAGCTGGAGCGACTATTCCAAACAGGAAACGTGCGGACCGAGCGGGAAGGCCCACTGTATGGTCAACATCTATGAGCAGGGTGAGGGAACGATCTCTGGAAGCATCGCCAACGTCCAGCACGATCTGGATGAGGTGAATGCGGGAGCCGGATATGGCATCGCCGCGGCTCTGCAATTTTTGATCCATCAGCAGCTCGCGCCCAATGCCTTCGGACCACAGAACTACTTTGCGCTCACCGAATATCGAAACGGTGCTTCTGGCAGCGCGTCCGCCAAGCTCTGGGGCAGCCTTGTGGATGCGGGCGGCGCATCGGCTGCCACCAACGCCGCGCGCTATGGCGGCTCCTATACCCCGCGCCCGCAGTTCCTGGCCATGCAGTTAGCCAACAAGTCCGTCATCGGACCGATGTTCTCCTGTCCAATTTCGTCGAACCCAACGTATAGCTTTCCAGGCTCTTCAACGAACGGGCCCAGCGGCAAACTGCCCTCTATGAAAGACGTTCCCTATCTCTACGCATTCTGTTTTGAAAACGGAAGCAATCGGTCCCTGCTTTTTTTCAACACAGATACAGTGAACAGCCATGCGATCACTTTGGCAGGCTCAAACCTTCCTACCTATAAAGTGACGCAGCGGCAATATGCCGTAGCCGCAAATCCAAATGCGATGAATGAGGCGCATACCGGCGAATATACCGGTAAAACAGCAGGCGCGGTGAATGTGACCACCAGCACCGTCAGCACATCTTCGAGATGGACCCTACCACCCTATTCGATCACTGCGATTGACTATTCCATTGGAAGCAAGTCGACTGCGCACACGCCAGCTTTCTCTCCGGCGGTTTCGTCAGGATCTCAATGATTGAGAAAAAATACCAAATATTTGGAGTCGGATCGACTATGAGCTTGTCATTGAAAAGAGCGGCGCTTGTTTATGTTTCACTCATCCTTGCCACCACGCTCGTTTTCGCGGCGGAGGCTCGAACCCCAACCCAGGAAGGCATTCTCTACGGCACCGCCGACGGCCAGCCGTTGACCATGGACTACTACGCCCCCCAAGGAGACGGTGTCCATCCCATAGCCATCATCATCCACGGCGGCGGCTACCACGGCGGCGACAGTAAGAGCGGAAGTGAAGCCTATGTAGCCGACTTCCTCGCGCCCGCCGGCTACGCGGTCTTCTCCGTCAACTATCGTCTCGCGCCTAAGTATCCCTATCCCTACATGGTCCTCGACGTTCAGCGCGCCGTCCGCTACATCCGCTTCAATGCAAAGCAATGGAATGCCGATCCGGATAAGATCGCGCTTGTCGGAGGCTCCGCAGGCGGCTTTCTCAGCAACATGGTCGGCCTGCTCAATGCACCCGGCGATCCCACGGCTACAGACCCAGTCGATCGTGTGAGTGCCAAGGCGCAAGCCGTGGTCAGTCTCTACGCCCAGAGCAGCTTCGAGTTCGTTCCTTTGAACGCGGACGTGCATCGTCTGCTCGATCCATTGATCGCTCAAAAGGGCGAAAAGGAAGCCATCCGCGAAGCCACGCCCATCACCTATGTCTCAAAAAACGATCCGCCGTTCCTCGAGATTCACGGCGATCAGGACGAATACATTCCATTCACCGAGGCCACCAATCTTCAAACAGCGCTTCAGAAGGTCGGCGTGCGCTGCGACATCATCCGCATTCCCGGCGGCAAGCACGGCACCGGGGGCTGGAACAAGCTTCCCAACGTGCCCGATTGGGAGCGCCAGATGACAGAATGGCTCAACGCGCGCCTCAATCATAAAGGGCCCATCGGCGAAGGCATTCGCTCACGCGTGCCCGCGCCGGTATCTTAGAATCGGCACGCGAAGAGTGGTCGCACTTACAACGACCAAATACGGTTCGCGCCCACTACTAGCCCCAGCGTCAGCACAGCAATCAGCACCTCGCCCAGCACTCCCACGGCAAACGGCCTCAGCCCCTGCCGCGAAAGCTCGCGGAAGTTGGTTCTGAGCCCGACTCCCGCAAAGGTCAGCAGAAACGCCCATCGCGATAGGTTAGCCAGGCTCTTCACCTGGTCCGCGTTAAAAGCGCCCAACGAAACAGCCAGCGAAATCACCAAAAAAACCAAGCACAAACTTGGGAAACTTCTGCCACAGAAACGCCGCCTTGTTCCCAACCACGGCGGCCTGTCCACGCCGCGCCCAGTAGATCGCGTAGCCCAGCACCACAAAACCGATCAGCGCATTCCGGCATGTCTTGGTCAGCACCGCGACCTTGCCCGCGGCATCGGAGAACAACGCTCCCGCTGCTGTAGCCTCGGCTGTGTTGTCCACCGCCAGCCCAGCCCATACACCATAAGCATGATCGCTCAAATGGATCGCATGGCCAATCAGCGGAAAAGTCAGCAGCGAGATCGCACCCAGAGCCAGGATCGCGGCAATCGAAAACGAAACTTCCTCGTCATCGGCATCGATCGCACCCTTGGCCGCAATAATTGCTGAA
>Ga0206802_1115_pt1 | contig 19824 bp, 24 predicted proteins | sample Alteio_BWOrgCont_63_FD_152902 | JGI IMG/M metagenome (GOLD analysis project Ga0206802, IMG submission 152902) | Enriched cells from forest soil in Barre Woods Harvard Forest LTER site, Petersham, Massachusetts, United States -... | ecosystem: Environmental > Terrestrial > Soil > Temperate forest >... | reverse complement strand
AGAATAGGGATACTTTTGGCTGAACTATGTGAATGCCCCAACCAGGCCTCAATCATTTCCTCCATACTTCTCAATACGACAAGTCTCTCATCTATTGAAGCCATGACTTGCGCATCACCCAAGTCCCTTGACATTCCCTCAATTAGTTCATTACTAATCACCACCGAATTACTGTCTTCATTCTCTCTCAACATCGCCGCATCGACTAGATCAGATGGCTTGGTAAGCGTTTCAAACGCTACCATTCCATGGTCCCCGCCATGTTCTGCTTGATATTGAATCAAATCTTTTTCGCCTTCCGCAGGGTTACTGATAACAGCCAAATCTGGAGCAGAGGCTAATGTACCACCAGAGAAATATTTCCTGGGGACCGTTGTGCTGCGGCATTGATGTCTTCCTTAATATAGTTGAACACGCCTTTTTTGTAGGCTTTCAGGTATTGTTCGTAGATTTGATCGGGGGATAAGTCTTGATTCTGGATTCCGAGCTCCTGCGAGTGTCCGGTATGAGGACCCGCTTTCGCGGGAATGACAGCTTGACTTATTCCCGGACGCTCGATGCCTTTGACCTTGGATTGGTTGGCGTAGATTTGATTTAATAGTGCTTGTTTTAGGTTCTTTTTGTACCAGCTGGCTAAGATAACGGAATTAAAGATTTGTCTTAGATTAGCGAAGTTTTTGCCGGTGTTGATTTCGTGTTCAAGTTGGGGAAGGATGATTTGACGGACGATATTGGAGGCGATGGAATGGGTTGTATTTGGATTCCCGACAGAAGCATTCGGGAATGACAGATTTTTATGCTTCTGTAAGGACAGGTAATCTTCTTCCAGCATTACCTTCAGATGTTGGTCTACCACGAAGGCGGTTTGGTTGTGTTCGAAGACTTGGGCGCGGTCGGCCATGATCCATACTTTGTTAAAGGTGTTGACCGGTATTTGGGTGGTGCCGTACATTTCCTGGGCTTTGGCGTAGACATTATTCCAGAATGTTTTGCCCAATTGTTTCTCAGGATAAATAAGGGATGCGGTGATTTGTTTGAGGATATAGTCTTGTTCCAGAAGGTCGCGGCCCATGTCAGTTTGGCCTAAGGCTTCAGGGACCATCCTGTCTTTTTCATAAGGGCTTAGGTTGACCCATGCATCTTTGTCAGGAATGGCTAAACTGGCTAGGAAATATTTAATAAGCTTTTCGCCTTCTTTTTTAAGCGGCTCACCGGACATCTTGTCCTGGCCAACATCCACTAAAAAATCAAACAAAAATGGATTGTCTTTGTGGACAGTCAACCCTCTCATCATCACGGGCTCATAGCTGGGGCTTAGATTGATCATGGTGCCGGGTGCGGGTAAACTTAGATCGGCATGAGCTTTGGGAAGTGGGCCTAAGGTGGTTAGAAAAAAACAAAAAATAACAGTCAAGCTTAGGGCTTTTTTAAACATGATGAGGGATCTCCTGGGATATTTAAAAGATTGCCACGCCCTAAAAAGCAGGGCTCGCAATGACACACTTGATAGAGAAAGCGCTATCTTGAAAGGATAACATATATTTTGAGCTTGTCAAACAAGAGAGGATCGATGATTGATGCGTAACATGCTGTAGCAGATATACTTAAAACGTTGTAAAAAATATTTTATTTTTTTGTGAAATTAATACTTTGAAATTGGTTTAAACTCCCCCTACCCCCTCTTTCGCCCTCAAACCGGACACTCATTATTATTCGTAAAAAAGAGGGGATAAAAATTCTTACTTTAGGATTTTGATGGATTTGCCTATGTTGATGCCTTCAAGTGTTGTGAAATAAATCACATTCACGTGGCTTTTGGGGGTGATTTTGTCCAGCGTGATGGCTTGCTCGTCAGCATCCCAAAGAGTGGTGGTTGAGGTCACTAAAATATTGGAATTTTTTTTAGCGGCATCAACCACCACAATTTTGGATTCCGTACCTTTGTTTGCATCTGCCCATGAAACAGCCTTGACCACACCCGCTAATATTGTATGCGTTGCCTCGGGTAATGTCGCGGCCATCGCTGAATCATCCGCCCAAGCCCAGGAAGAACCACCCAATGCTTGTACAAAAACAGATAAAACCAAGATTACTGTTTTCATCCTGTCCTTTTACTTTGAATTCCCGGTACTTGATTTCTTATCTTTTCTTGTTTTGCTCTTTTTTGTTGTTCTTGTTTTCTTTTTTTCGTGCGTTTTATGATTTCCAGTTTTAGGAGCACCAGTGCCCGCGTCGGCTGCCATACTGATACCACTAGTCCCTGTCAAAAATAGTAAAGCTACGAATATTGCTAATAACTTTTTCATAGGTAATTTCCCTCCTTTCCGATTGTTAAGTTTAGATAACATCGGATTAGATAGGCATTAGAATAAAATTAAAAATCTATAACCTTATTTGCACTAGATTCCCGACAAAAGCATTCGGGAATGACATGGACGGTTTACTTAGGTTTAATAGGGAGGGAAATGGTGAAGATGGTGCCTTGGGGAAGATTGGGCTTGGCATAAATCTTACCCCCATGCGCCATGGCGATGGATTGGGCAATGCTTAAACCTAAACCAAATCCCACACTGCTGCGGGATTTGTCAACCCTGTAAAAACGGTCGAAGATATGCGGTAATTCAGCCTCAGGAATGCCGATACCGGTGTCTGCAATATCAATATCCGCTGAGTCCTTCTGCTGACTGAGATCAACGGAAATCTTTCCCCCTTGCGGCGTGTATTTAACGGCATTGTCCAGGATATTAAGTACCAGCCGCTTAAGCTGATTCTTGTCAGCAAAAATTTCTACCGAATGAGCGCTGTTGAATTGAAGTGTAATATCTTTTTGGACGGCTAAGACCTGTATCACATCCACCGCATCTTTAATTAATAGATTAAGATCCAGATCAACTGCCATAAGGGTCGTGGTTTTGGCGTCAAAACGTGCCAGTGTCAAAAGATTTTCCACTATACCCACCAGGTGATTGACCTCCTCAAGGCTACTTTGCAAGGTTGTTTCATATTCCTGGGTTGAACGGATCCTTTTGAGGGTGACTTCCAGCTCACCTTTCAAGACCGACAGAGGGGTTTTAAGCTCATGGGAAATGTCCTCCATAAATTGCCTCTGGGAGCTGAACGCTTCATCAAGACGGGCGATCATTTGATTAAACGTTTTTGCCAAAGACTCTATTTCATCCTTGGTGCCTGGGATTTTTAGCCGTAATTTCAAATTCTCCGCCGTGATCTGATGAATGGTTTCAATCATTTGATCAACGGGCCTCAGCGTCAACTGGACTAGGAAAATACCGCTTAAACCCGTCAACAGGACCGTTAATGGCAATAAAAACAGCAAGGAAAAACGCAGGTTGCGAAGCACCGCGTGCATCTGGACCAAGGGGCTGGCTACCTGCACAATGTAAGAGAGCCTTTTATTTTCGATGACAGGGGTCGTAATAATCCTAAACAAGGCCGGTATTTCATTGACTTCGACATAGGCGTTCTCAAAATGGTCCGCGCCTTTTTTAGCATTATAAAAAATACGCGCGTTTAGATGCTCGGTGGGGACATTCCTGGTCGAAGCAATGGGGTTTCCGTGGGCGTCAAAAATACGGACGATGATGTTGATCAAGTCCGGGTCATTGATCTTTTCCCCGACCCAGCGCCGGGCTATCTTGATGAAATTAATATTGTCTTCTTTTATTAAACGGATCCTGGAATTGCCCTCGGCAATATCCATCCCTTCAGCTTCCCAATAGGTGTCAATGGATTGTTCAATACCTTTGGCGCGTGAACGCAAAATATCGTCCGTGTCATCGGAAATTTTCAGGTAAAGATTATGATAGAGCAGCATCCCGAAGATAAGAAGGGCCAACGACAGGATAAGCATGTGCCAGAGGACGATTTTAAAACGGATGGACTGAAAAAGCATGGTTTACTTTTTAAGAAGATAACCTTTACCGCGTACGGTGTGGATCATTTTATCCGTCGTGCCGCTGTCGATTTTGTTGCGCAGGTAATTGATATAGACATCGATAACATTGGTGAAGGTGTCAAAATTAATGTCCCATACATGCTCGGATATCATGGTGCGGGTGACGATGTTGCCGGCGTTACGCATCAAATATTCCAATAGCGCGTATTCCTTGACGGTCAGCTCAATTTCGCGGTTCCCACGCGTGACTTTATGGGTCAATAAATCCAGGACCAGTTCATCCACCTTCAGCTGGGTTTGCACGCGGCCGTCTTTTTTTCGTAATAACACACGCACGCGCGCCAGCAATTCTTCAAACGCGAAAGGCTTAGGCAAATAATCATCCGCCCCGCAATCAAGGCCCTTGACCTTATCTTTGACCGTGTCCTTGGCTGTCAGCATGATAATGGGGGTTTGATTGCCTTCTTTACGTAATGTAGTGCAGAGGGTCAATCCATCAATTTTGGGCAGCATCAAATCTAAAATAATGGCATCATATTCATTGGAACTTAACATAAAATGGCCTTCTTCACCGTCATTGGCCACATCAACGGCATAGCCTTCTTCCTTAAGACCGCGCTTGACGAATTGGGCTATTTTGACTTCGTCTTCGATGACTAGGATACGCATAAATTTAAACCAGTTTGATTAATTCTTGCACAAGTTTATCTATTCCCTCGCTGATTTCGCTGATACGGGCATCGAGCATATAGCAGGGGGTTGTCACAATTTTATTTTCATGGTCAATAACAATGCTACGGGCATCGGCATTGGTCGTCTTGCTCCCTGATTTTTGAAAAATCGCGTTGATCTTTTCGTCTTTGCCGAAGGTCACGGTCACTTTTTTCAAGACATGGGCAATGATCACCGGTGATATGCACAAGGCTCCGATGGGCTTGCCAGCTTCGTGCATCGCACGCACAGAAGCCTCCACTTGGGGCAAGACAGTCATTCTATCACCATCAAGCCCAAAGGTGCAAAGATTATATGCCACCCCACTGCCACCGGGCAAGACTAAAATGTCGAAATCATCCTTAGAAAAATCAGATAATGGCTTTATTTTGCTGCGGGCGATACGGGCAGACTCAAGGAGCACGTTGCGTTTTTCTTTCATTTCTTCGTTGGTCAAAAAATTAAGCACACGGGCTTGCGGCACATCAGGGGCAAAGCACTGGTATTGATGGCCGGCACGATCAATGCTCAAGAGCGTTAAGACAGATTCATGGATCTCAGCACCGTCTTTATTGCCGCAACCAGCTAGGATTACGGCGAAGTGTAAAATTTTTTGGCTCATCAATTATCCCCTCCAGAAATATAACGCGGCGGTCAGCGCGCTGCCGATGGCAAAGGCTAATAAGGTGTTGGGAACAAAATACGGGTAAACCATCAGCACGATACCTATGACCATTGGCCGCCAGCTTTTTTCCCTTTTACCATGCAAAAAGGCGTACCAGCCGATAATACCAAAAATAAATCCGCTAAGTAAATTCCACCAATTAAATCCTCCACCGCTGCCGGTAACATTGGAGATACCGTATGAAGATAAAATCGAGTTTAACGTTTGGCCGTCAGGCATTCAATTTACTCCAGGATAATAACAGGTTGATATCGTTGGTCCAGCCAATGCAAAATCTTGCGCAAATACCTTTCATTAATAGCCACACATCCTGCCGTAGAACTGTTGTACCTCCGCCAGACATGCATAAAAATAGCAGATCCGGCACCGGGTATAATCGGATTTGTATTATACCCGATGACAATCCCATATTCATAAAGATTATCACAGCGTTTCATTTTCTCAAAAGAACTGGCAGCAGGCGTGCCGTGTACCCAATGATTATATTGCATAGAACGCGCATCATCCACCCAAAAATCAATATCCGTGGCCTGGCGGTATGAGAGGCCCGTATCTATCGAGGATGCATAACCAAAAGCAGGGCCCAAGGGATATGTCCCCGATGGTGTTTTACCGTCCCCTTCTTTTTTGCCGCCAGCCGATGCCAAACCATTTCGGCCTATCACGGCACTGACAAAGTACAAACGATGCCATTTATTCCCCTCCTTTTGCCATGCACTTAACTGCGCTTGATTATAATTTTGTTTTATCGGATGAACCAGGATAGCTTGACTAATAGACCCATCGAGTCCTTGAAGAGCTTGAGGAGCAATCGTAGAACAGCCGGACAGGGCCAGAAGGCTTAAGACAAGAATGATCTTCATAAGCCTTATTCCCAAACAGCGCGTGGATAATGACGATGTATCTCTCGGTCTTTGGTTAAAAGATGTGTCTTATTCATTAAAGCTTGCGCGACAATCAGGCGGTCAAAAGGATCACGTGTCCAAGATAAGTGCAGCGACTCTTTAATGACTGATTCAAACGGATCTTTGCAAATTTCTAATCCAATCATAGTCTGCAGTTTTTCAATGATCTTTAGAGGGTTACCCTCAATCTTTTTTGCTTCAACAAGATATTGAAGTTCCAGAATAACTACAGGCGATATCATCAATGTTGACGCATTAATACGCTTAATAACTGCCTCCGGCAAGCGATGGTGCTCATTCATGGCCATCCAGATGACCACATGTGTATCTAAATGCACCATTTCCACCATTACAGGTCGCCTTTCCATTCATGACTCCAATCCATATGGACAAGTCTTTCCGGATCACCATTTATTTTTCCCATCTTCTTAATGCGGCCAAGTTTTGAAGGTTCAAAGGGAGGGACGATCTTTATGACCTTTCCGTGACGGGAAATTCCCACTGATTCGCCTGTTTTAAGCACATGGTCAAGAATTTGATAGATGTTACTGCGAAGTTTGGAAGCCGTTATTATCATAAATCATCTCCTGGTTACACTATTAAAAGCATAACACCAATAACGTACGATGTCAAATGATACGCGTACGTACTACTAGATTGAAATTAATTTTGTTATGGATTCCCGCTTGCCCTTCGGGGCTTCTTCGAAGGCGCGGGAATGACAGGTTTGGTGGGACATCCAGTTTTTGCCGCCTAGGATGCGGGCGACTAACATGCTGCTGACGTTGTCGCCGATAGCGTTAACCATGGTCGCGGGTGGATCAACCAGGGTGCCTATCATGGAGATGATGGGCATGGCGATGATGGGGAAGCCGTAGAGGGTGACAATCATGAGTTCACCCAGGAAACCGCCGGCAGGAATACCGCTCATGACTGTGCCGCTTAATAAAGCAACTCCGACAGCGGTGACCATGGCCCAGGGAGATGAAAAATTCATATGGAATAACCCAAAAAGCACGGCTGTTTTAAGGACGGCGGAAAGACAGGAGCCATCCATGTGGATCGTTGAGCCGATGGGAATGACCATCTCGCGGATGTCACGAGGCACACCAACACGCTCAGCCGCCTCCAAATTCACCGGGATGGTGGCCATGCTGCTGCAGGTGGCCAAGGCTGTCAATGCCGCAGGCGTGATATTAGGCCAAAAAACCCTTAATCCTTTTTGGCCTGCGGCTAAAAATACGTAAAAAGAAAAACCTGCCACAAAATAAAATGCGGCCACCGGATAATAAATCGTCATGGCCCGCGCGTAGGTGCCAAGCAGTTGCGGCCCAAACACGCCGATCAAATAGGCAAAATAGGCGCCTAGGCCTACGGGCGCATAAATCATAATATAAGAAATAGCCTTCATCATCACATTGCTACCTGAAACTAAAAAAGCGGTGAATGCTTTTGCTTTTTCTCCCAGCGTACAGGCACTTAAACCTATCAGTGACGCAAAAATGATCAGGGCCAACATGTTCTTTTTGGAAAAAAGGTCGGCAAAATCAGAAACCGTAAAGGCTTTGACGATCTGGTCGGAGACCTTCAATTGTTCCATATGAGCATCACTGGGCAAGGTGATATTGATGCCTTGTGCCGGCGGATAGATCTTTACAGCGATCAGCATCAGTACTGAGGCAATGATGCCGGTCGTGGTAAAAACCACCATCATCCATAAAATGATCTTGCCCAAGCGCTGGATATTTTCCATGGAAGCAATCGCTGAAGATATGGAAAAAAAGACCAGCGGTACGACGATGGTAAAAAGCAGATTTAAAAAAATGTCGCCGAACGGTTTGAAGATGACTGCTTTTTCTTTGAAGATAAGTCCTAAGACGCAGCCGATGGCAATGGCAGCGAGGAGGATTAAGGATGAAGAATAATGTTTTAAAAATGATGATTTTTTCATAACCATCCGCAGAAGGCTAAGGTGCAGATGGTTTTGGCGTCCATGAGTTTTCCTTGGGACATGAGTTGCCGTACTTGAATCTTTGTCATTGGCATGGTTTCGATCACTTCATACTCTTCCGGTTGGGCTTGGGTCAGTGTCAGCTGTTCAGCTTTAAAAACATGGATGATTTCCGTGGAATAACCCGGCACTGGATAAATAGAGCCTAGCTTTGTTAACTTTTTAGTTAAAAGGCCGGTTTCTTCCAGCAATTCTCGATGGGCACAGGTAGATAGAGACTCATTGGGATCAAGCGTGCCGGCGGGTAATTCATAAATAAATTTTTTTAGCGCCGGACGAAATTGGCGCATCATGACAACGGTATTCTTGTTTAAAAATGGGGCAATGATAACAGCACCGGGGTGATTGATTAAAGTAATACGGACGGTATGGCCGTTGGGCAGTTTGACCGCTTGATTTCGTCTGATGTCTAATACGCGACGAGCCATGAAATTCACCCCCACCTAGCCTCCCCCATCAAGAGGGAGGAATATTTATGCTACAGGAATTGTTTGGGCCATGCTGGGGCGTTTGGAGATTTCTTCAAACCACACGGATAATGCTCCCTGCACCTTCAAATGAGGAACACGGAAATGAATGTATCCTATCGCTGAGGCAACGGCTATGGAAGCTAAATCGAATTTTTTTAATTTTAATAAATTCTTCTCAATATACCCATAGGCCGATAGAATATTTTTCTCCAAAGCAGCAGTAAAATCTTTATGAAAATCTTGAGGATGACGGATTCTTTCCATATAAAGATTAATGGCCGCGGTCATGAGATCATCGGCAAAAGCCTCCCACTTTAAAACTTCGATGCGCTCAAGACCCCCCTCCCTAACCCTCCCCACCAGGGGGAGGGAACGAGGGATCATAATGACTTTGTCATCAAGATTGTCCAGATACTGACAGATGACAGAACTATCAAAAATTGTTGTTCCATTATCTAAAACCAGCGTCGGTACTTTTCCTAAAGGATTGGCGTCCAAAAGGCGTTGGGATTTCTTTTGCAGGTCTTCATCAACCAGATCTAAAGTAATACCCTTCTCTAACGCAATGACCCTGACCTTGCGGGCATAAGGGGAACGTTTGGTGTAAAGTAATTTCATAATTTTCCCCCTCCCTGACCCTCCCCACCAGGGGGGAGGGAATATTAATAGCTTATTGCAATTCTACAACAACCCACGAGGCATTGTCTAATGGGAAATTGCCTAATGATGTTTTAGCACTGGTGAGGATCTTTTGGGGATAACCTAATAATTTCAAAGGGACCGTGATCGTGACATCATTGGGCCTGCGGGCCACCTTTACAACCCCCTGGTCCAGACGCTTGTTCTGGTCATACACGCTGTAGCTTAAAACCCCCAGGCGGACATTAATCTTGGGCATTTGGCCAAAGGGTGTTTTACTGTTGTAGCCAAAGAAAAATATGGACGCTTCCACATCCTGCGCCAGGGGCTTAGAAAGACCGATGGTGACAATCAGATTGTCAGACTCCCAACGCAAAGACTTCCAATCAACACCGACAAAGGCGGAGCGCTCCTGCTCATTTAATTCTTCCGGCAATTCCGTGGTCGTCATAAATTTCTTTTGCCCCGATATGATGGAAACATTTTCATTCAAACGCAGCCTTACCGGTGGAAAATCACCAAAAAGTTCATTAAATTTTACAAAGGACAGAAGGTATTTGGGAGAAGAGAAATATTGGGTCTTGTGCGCTTGCAAAGCCTGCCTCTTGCCCTCCATTTGTGAAGCGCTTAAACGGTATTGCTTCCAAATCTCCTGACCGTCTATAGCCCCGGGCGGCGTCAAATCTTTTTCAGGATGATAGCCTTTGGGTTTAGGCCACGCTAAATAATGAATAAGGTACGGGTACAACTGAACACTACCCTCCATCCCTTCATCCCAAAGGGCCACGCGTGTATACAAATATAACGCCAAATGATCTCCGTTATGGTCAGCCGGATGGGAAACAAAGATCTTGGTTGGTTTAAATTCCCTTAGAATAGACCTCAAGTCCCCAAGAATTTCTTCCCCTTTATACGGAGCGCCAAAGCGATAAGCGCCTTTATAAGGAACAGCGGTCACACGAGTCATGATGCTCCGATACGCGGGGCGCTTGTTCCAGTGATAATACCAGATATTTAACGTTCCAAAATCAGGATAACCCAAAAATATTAAATTTTGAGGCCCCACCCCTAAAATGTGGGAAGCATTGATTGCTTCATCATGCCGCACTATACCCATATTTTCCACAGCAATAGGGAAAACCACGGGATGCCTTCGATAAAGAAAAAAAGACCATTGATTGCTGTCCCCGTAGGTTAAAAAAACAACCTTGATCGGTAATTTCTGAGCCACGGCCTGCTGGATCACGCCACCCGCACCCAACACTTCATCATCCGGATGAGGGGCAAGCACCAGGATGCGGTCCGTCGGTGATAGGGCTATATTGCCGATGTTTGGTTGATCCACGGCGAAAGCAGTCGGGCCCCAAAAGCAAAAGAATATCGCTGCAATTTGAAAAAAGAGATTGCCACCTCGCCTCAAGGAAGTATCCGCCTTCATTTCCAAGAGGGCGCTTGTTCTCGCAGTGGACATATTGACACAACCCTGCGATGTCGATGCTGCCTGGCCTTTTGACACTTGTTGGCTAATGAGTTGAAAGTGTTTTGACATATAATAATGAATGATAATGTTCCTCTTTTCCGTCACGGATAAGTATCATTGGATACCTCTCACGAACTACAAAACCTTGGGTCTCAAAGAAAGTAGCTGCAGCTTTATTAGCGTCATGGACCGAAGCTGCTAATTCAGCAATGCCCAACCCCTGGGCATGACCCACCAAGGCATTCACCAAATTCTGCCCCACCTGCCGGCCGCGAAAATCCCCCGCGATACCGATATGCAAATGCCCCTGGTGACTATGAAAAGAACTTTTACGCCAGACAAAAATCCTGCGCCAGTTCTTTAATGCCCCACGCAAAAGCTGTAAAATCTCAGGGCGAAAAAAAAATACCGCGTTTAAAAGCTTTGATCAGCAAGGCAGGCATCAAGAGCCAAAATATCACCAAGCCATACCGGCGATTGTCCATGCAGCCGTTGATATAACCGACCAGATGACCGTCAGACTGGGCCACAAAGGTCGATTGGGATTCGTAATCTGTATAATACTTAGTCAGCAGATCGGCCGCCACTTCACGGTCGGGGAAAAAACCCTCAATAGGGCCGCCACGGTCTGCCACATCGCAGCAGAGTGTGCGCAAAGCTGCCCGGTCCTCTTGTTTGTACGGCCTAATATTTATTTCCATAAAGATTAATGGATCCCCGACAAAAGCATTCGGGGATGACAAAAGAAAAATTTATGAGAGAATAGTAATTATATATGTGTGACACGTCAAGAATTATTATGATGTTAAAAAGATTGCCACGCTCTCTACGGTCGTTCGCAATGACACTTGAAAAGAACTCTACGATGTCGATGAAATTGGGCCTTTTGACACTGTGCTTTTTGACACTATGCATTTTACTTACCGCCTCTTGTGCTTGGGCGGAAAGTACGCTGATTGACCGTATCCAGCAAACAGAAAAATCCATTGTTGCCGTCAAGACAGAACTGACCCGCATCATGCCAACCAACCCGCCTAAGATGGCTACTTTTGAGCGCACGGCGGCCGGGCTTGTCATTGACCCAACAGGCATTATTGTAACGAATACCCATACAATTATCCACGCCCCTTTTATTTTTGTCATCCTGCCCGATGGCACCAAACTGCCGGCCCAGGTCATTTTCTCCTCTGAAAGCTATGATTTCAGCTTTCTGAAAATCCAGCCGCCTTATCCTCTTGCCATAGTCCGTTGGGCGGATTCTTCTCTACATTAATATTGGAGATCCTATTATCGCGGTCGGTAATTCAGATTTTAACAATCAATCTATTATGGAGGGCCATATTAAAGGCATCCTTCAAAACCGCTCAAGTGCCTCTAATGACTTCCTTGAATTAGACCTTGATCTCTACCACGGTGACAGCGGCGGCCCCATCCTTGATGATCAAGGGCGTCTCTTAGGCATGATCATGGCCAAACGGGAATCCGAGCCCAACTCCAGCATCGCCATCGCATCCAATAAAATCCACCTGCAGTATTTGCAATATAAAGAAAATGTGCAATAATTCTTTGCAATATATTATTCATTTGCTCGCTGACACGCATTGTGAGTCACATATTTTGTACGATTGCTATTTGGCTTCAATTTGTTTTTCTGAGCGAACTGTCGTTTTTAGGCAAAAGTTTCTTGTTGTTGAGGGAATCCCGAGGCTTTAGGCTGAGGGATGGCTGAACTTGTTTGAGTCCTATCCGCCAGAGGCGGAGAGGACGAGTTGTTCAGCCACCGAAGCAACAGAAAAACTTTTGCCGTTAAAAAAACGACCGCGAGCGAAGAAAAATAAATTGAAGCCAAATAGCAGTGCACAAGATATAATATAAAATTAATTCCGTTCTGGATTCCCGCTTTCGCGGGAATGACAAACTATCAATATGCTGGAATGACAAGCTATTAATGTTATGAACAAAAAATCTAAATTTTGGCCTTGGTTGCTGGCTTGGCTTATTCTTGTCATCCTTAGCTGCTACGTGCGGCTTTATCCTTTGCGCTCGCATATGTGGGACGATGCCCATGAGCAGGCGACTCTTCTTGTTGTCTACAATATCAAACAAACTTTTCTCAAGCAAATCGTAAGCCAAGCCCCAGGCATGCCGCCGGCACTGGCTGATCACCTGGCTGATGAAAAGCTCAATGAAACCATGCATAATGAGAACCAAAAAGTCATGGATATGATCGACCGTGTCACCGTAAGCCTGGCTAATCAGCCTGGTGCCGGGCCTCAAAAAATCTATCTCCTGGAATCCGACCCTTATGATTTTTATAATCTAACTGAAAACATCGTCAACAAAGGCCGCATCGCGGACGTCATTAAAGGGAGTAAATATTTTAATCCCCTGATGTGCGCCCCCTTTGGTGCCTGGCAGCCCTTTACCTTGCATCCTTACTGGGGCTTTGTTATTTACAAATTCCTTGGGCTTTTTAACCCTAACATTCCGCTGATGACGGCGGTGGCTTACACTCCCTTGTTTACTTATGCTTTAATCATCATTGCTTTCTTATGGGTCTGCCGCGTGCTGAATTATTCCCTCCCAGCTTCATTTACCGGGGCTCTATTTTTAATCATGGCCCCTATTAATTTAAAACGCGGGGCCTTGGGATGGTTTCGCACCGACCCCTATAATATTTTATTTCCCCTATTGCTCTTAGGCTGCCTCTTTTTGGCATTACGGCCATCGTCAAAAAAAGAAGGCTATATTTGGGCGGTCGTCTTTGGCCTGACATTAGCCGTATACGCGCTCTTTTGGCAAGGCTGGGGATTGTTGTTCTTTATGGGCATCGCCTGCGCTCTGGGAGCATCTCTTTATAATTTCTTTATCAAGAAAGACAAAGCCCACGCCCGCCAAAACTTGTTATTCATAGCTATTTTTGTAGGCACCACCCTGCTGATTGTGAGCATGTGTTTTTCTTTCCAGGACTTCTTCATCCTTTTTAAAGAGGGCTTTGGAGAATTAAGAAAATTCACCCACCGGGGGCTTGATTTATGGCCTAATCTATTTATGGCCGTCGGTGAATTGAAAAAAACAAGCTTAGGCAGTATCAGCACCTTAGGAAGCAACACCACCCCGGAGGGAAGCCCAAGCAATTGGGGGGACCTGATTTTCATGATGCTGGCTTTTGGAGGCTGGTTCTGCAGCCTGCGCATTGCCCTCCAGAATTTCCGCCAAGCCCGTGCCATTGACACCCTTATCCTCTCCATTTTTCTTTTTGTGACCATGGCCTTAAGTTTAAACGGAGAGAGATTTATACTTTTTGCCACCATCCCTTTAAGCGTTTTGGCAGCCACGGCTGTTAACCGTTTCATCAGTTTAAAATCTGTTGGCCTGCCATTGGCGGGGATTTTGATCGCCTTGACCCTCTTTAATGCCAACCGCGACATACGCACGATCCTGACACCCATATTTAATTCAACATGGGATGAGGCTTTGACCAAAATTAAAACAGACTCCCCCGATGACAGTATTGTGAATACCTGGTGGGCGCCGGGGCATTTTATCAAGGCCATTGCCCATCGCAGCGTGCCTTTTGATGGGGCTTCTTTAGACCAGGGCGCCGTGGGGTATTGGATGGCTAATATGTTTTTATCTCAAGACGAAAATCAGGCACGGGGAATATTGCGCATGCTTAACGCCAGCGGCAATAAACCCGCGGAATATTTGGTCAAATGTGGTTTAAAACTTTCAGACGCCACCACCCTGCTTCTGGCCATTGCCTCGGAAAATAAAACCCAGGCCGCCCAGACCCTCAAAGGTATCATTACTGATGATCAAATCCAAACCCTGCTGTCGATGACGCATGATAAAATCCCCCATAGTTATGTTTTAGTCTACACGGAACTTGTCGACGCTAATCTGATGATCGCCTTTACCGGACACTGGAACATTAAAAAGATTGAAGACATTAATTCTAGCCCTGAAATGTTAAAGAACGTGCCTAAGCGTAACTCACAAGAATTTGTAGACTTTTTATGGGAAACAATGGGCGGACCTCCTAAATACAGCGATGCCTTGCCGCTACTTGGAAAAAATAATAATCTGCTGCTCTTCCGTGACAATTTAGCCGTTGACCTAAACACCATGGATGCCAAGATTGAATCTCCTCAATACGGAGTAGGCCAACCTTTAAGTGTCTTCTATCTTAAAGATGGCCAGGTGGTGGAGCACGTAAACCCGGATGGGAATTTGAATTATGCCGTGGAGCTCTATCAAGAGGATGGTCAATACGTGGCCCGGCTCATGGACCGCGCCCTGGCTAATTCCATGATCATGAAACTCTATTATTTCGACGGACAAGGCCTGCAGTACTTTAAACCCCTGATTTTAAGCAAAGACCTGACCGGCCGCACGCGCGTTAAAGTCTTTGAAGTCCGCTATTAATATTAAAATGTTTTTCCCATCGCCCTACGCCAGCTGCCCACTAACATATTTATGAATAATACTGGCAACTAAGGTCTGATAAGGAATCCCTTCATGTGCGGCCTTGGTTTTTAACCCGACTAAATCATGCTGGGTTAGCCTCACATTAATACGCTGGTCCTTTTTCATGGTCTCACGTGCAATCAAACGGTGCCGGGCTATTTCTTTTTCCATATCTTTAACCGGCTTCCATTCGCCCCGTTCAACGGATGCGATGAGCTCTTGTTCTTCCTTCTTAGTTATCGTTGTTTTCATCAATGACCTCTTAAATAAATTTTGGTATATTCTCTATTTGGAAAAATCGTTACAAGACGTACTGATTCTTCATTTTCTATACATGGCACACAATAGGCATAGCTATTGACGTTAATCACATAAATCTTTTGATTGGGATACTTCGCTTTGTTAGGATGATCTATCATAGCCAATGTAAACCCTCCTTCGATGAGAATAACGATATCTTCAAAATCAATACCTCTTTCTTTTCTCAACTTTTTACTTTTTTCATCATCCCAAACGTATTTTTTCATATCCCTCTTAAGAGAGAGTATAGCCTAATGTGTGCCTATTGTCAATTGTAAAAAAGATTATAAAATCAATAATCAGATAATTTGCCGCGCAGGCGGGCTTGCATGCCGGTGGGTTGGTCAGGGGTGGAGGCGAGCGGGCCTAGGCCTCTTGGTTGGGACGGCTGGGCTTCGGTATTATTAGCATCGGAATTTGCCTCGGTGTTGACATTGGTATCCTCGCGCATGGACTTCTCCAGGCGGGAAGCCATGTCTTCTTCTCCCAACTCATGCAATTTGGTGATCATCTCCATTGCTTCCGGCCGCTGATTGCTCGCAAAATACGCCTGGCCCATGCCATAATAAATTTTGGGGTCCTGGCTGACATCCGCCACCTTCTTAAAATATTTCAGGGCTGTGACCGGCTTTGACCTGACTAATAAATTAATCCACGCAAGGCTTAATTGGGCGCTGGATAGGTTAGGATCAATTTTCAACGCGCGTTCAAAATACTCCTGGGCATGGTCGATATCCTGGCGGCCGTAATAAATCCTGCCTAAATTGTCATAGGCCTCAACCATTTTAGGGTCATAGCTGATCGCTGTTTTTAAATATTCAATCGTCTTGTCCTCATCCCCCGCGGCCGCTTGATTGGCCAGGGCCAACCCGTTATACGCCGGGGCAAAGGCGGGGACAACCTTGATGATCTGCTGGTAAAGGGCTATGGCCTGGTCATACTGCTGTTTTTCGTAGGCCATCATCGCGCGTTCATAGGTTTCCTTGAGGACTTCCATTTGGGCGTGGGCGATGGGAGCAGCGCATAAAAATAAGACAAGCACTAAAAGGAAAGGTCGGGATTTCATAATATCACCCTCCCCTAGCCCCTCCCATCAAGGGAGGGGAATCCATGTTTACGGTGTGGCGGGGTTGGCGGATGTGGCATTGGTGTCTTTGGCCTTGGGAGGCATGGGCTTGTCTGTAACTACGATTTTTTCAATCGTCATGCTGGCCTTGATCTCATCAGTATCGGATTTTTTGCCGCTAAAACTAAATTTATCGACCTTCATCAAGTCTGTGTCGGAATTAACTGAATGCATAAAAGAAACCACATCCGCCAGCTGGCCGGAACATTCCAAGTCAGCCAGGTATTTCCAATATTCCGCGTCTTGTTCACCAGGGGTAGGGCTGATCTTGATGATACTGACCTTCGACTGACTGGCCAAATTCTGGATCTTATTGAGAAACGCCGCGATCATCTCCTCATCTGTCAACACACTCTTGGTCAAATAAGGAGCGATTTCTTTGCCTTCTTGGGCGATACGGTCCTTATATCCTAAAAAACGGATGTCCTGCCTTATCGTTGACTCCTCTTTGGCAATGTCCTCTTCGGTCGCCGACAAATGCGACATCATGGGCCCTATCAAAACGCGGTCAAAAAGGGCCGCGATCACAATCACCACGGCAATAACCAACAGTTTCTTTTGATTATCATTAAGGCCCGCGATAAATTTATTTATTTCGTTCACGCTGCCGGCCCTCCGGATCCCTGGCCCGTTAGGGCCGTGGGCTCCTTAAAATTATTCAATTTAAACTCAATTTCGAAAGAAGCCACGTCCTTGCCGTTATCTTTTTTGGTCGAAGTGGATTTTGTTTTGGCCCCGTTGAACATGGTCGAATCATCCAGGGACTTGACATAAGAGAACACCTCTGCCATTGAATCTGAAACACCATCAATGGTGACTGTCCCCTGGTCATCCACCACGACATTATTAAGATAAATCGTATGTGGGGTAATGGTATACAATTCGTGGATAATATCGAGAGAAGTCATGCGGTTTTTGATATACTCGCCGACTAACTTAACTTTATTCATTTTCTCTTGAAGCACCTCGACCTGTGCTTTTTGAGGGGCATAATGTTCACGTAAATTTTTGTTTAAATAAGTGTCTTTAAAATAAATATTACTCATGATCATGGCACCCAACAGCAGCATGATGATGATCGCCCCCACACCGGATTTGCTGAGTTCCTTGCTCTGATGGTCCACCGTCTTTTTGAGGACCATCTCTTCAGGCATTAAATTAATTTCACACCGTGCCGCACTCGTAGCCGGGGCTATAACATCAAGAAAAGAATCATCGCCAAAATCACTCTGTAATTTCTTGCGGGCATCCAACGAACCCTTGATAAAATTCGAGAACGCGTTGACCTGGAGTTCAATTTTCAGGCCTTCTTTTAAAATAGGTAGGATATTACCCACTGCTTCATGGGTCGTGGTGACCATGTATGAAACGGGCGCCTCACAGCCTTCTTCCTGCACAAAAGCATCCATTGATTTCTTCAGCTCATCCTGCAAAAAGGCCTCAGTGGAAACTTTCTTGCCATCCACCGTTCCATCCATAATGGCTTTAATGCCGATAGGAATATGCCTTACAAAAAGCAAAGAACCTTTAGAGACAACTATATAGGTGGTGGCGTTTAAAGAAAAATCAATGATCCCTGAAGGTGGCGCTTCTTTCTTTAAATTCAAGGCTTTGGCATAAAAACGTGCCTGTGCTTCCGGCACAAAAAGGATTTTATCCACATCAAGGCCTGCTTTCTCTAAAAGAGAAATCCGCTCTTTGACCCCATCACGATGCACAATCACCAATAAAATCCGGGTATTATTAGAAGCATTCATGCCTAAATTAATATAACTGATCAACACTTCTTCCCTGGAATACGGCGTATGGCGGCTGGCTTGCAAATTAATGATGGATTTAATTTCTTCAGGATCTGTCGAGGGAACTTCGATATTCTTGGCGGTGGCAGCACTCGCGGGAATCACACATATCACAGGGAGCTTACGGTTGAACGGAGCCAACAAAGATTTAAGCGCCCCTGCGGCTTCGTCGCTCGCAGCGTTTGCCGTAAATGAAGCACGCGCAACCTTTTCGAGACTTCCAGAGGATGTCCCTTGGGCAAGCTTGATAACACCTTCATTAATGGAAATGGTTAAATATTTTGTATCTGCGCCGAACATTTACACTCCAGCAATCTGTAGGTTCTGGATTCCCGACAAAAACATTCGGGAATGACAATCTGTTAAATTTAATTTATTATAACCACTTTTTTAGGCATAACCATTAGAAAAAGAAATATTTTATCTCTCTTTCCAATATATTATTTTATCATCCCGGGCCGAATATACTGCGCGCACTGATTTGAGTGTCGATCTGCTGGCAAGCTTGCCCGTCGCCTCGATGGTAAAATAAAAAGAATTCGTGGTTAAAAGTCCCCTCGCGTTTAAGGCGTCAATGGCCCTCGCTTCATCTATCGTCAAAGGGATAACGTCATTAACATCAGCGGCAATTTCATATGTTTGTAAAAACACATGGTCATCCGCTGTTGCGTCAATGCCATCTTTACCCCAGCGTACTGTCATGATCTTGTCTATAAGACTGTCTGCCAGGCCTAACGCTGAAAGGACTTCTTTAGAAGCCGTGTTAATATTAACGGGCCCATCCCCGTAAATAGTCACAAAATTAATAAGCTTATCATACATCTCTTTATTCATTCCCTTGACGAGCAATATCTCATCCAGGCTTTCATAATCAGCGCTTTTTTTAGGGTACGGGTATTGTAAATTGGAATAATAATCATCGCTATAAAAACCGGTAAGTTCCCCTTCACCGTATTGGCGCCAATCCAAAAGCGACACGGCCAATTTATCAGCGTCTTCGTCTTTGAGCGACAGCACCCGGATCAATAAATTTGTCAGGGTCATCTGATCTGTTTTGTTAAGATTGATTTTGCTTTCTTCGTCCACCACCCCCCAACGCAGGGATCTATCGTCTCCTAGGACGTAGCCAACACCTGACGTGTCACGGCCCAGGGTGATATTAGACAATTCATTGGCGTTATTAAGTAAATTCATTTTGACCGCCGCTGTAAAAATAGACGAGGAAACTTCCATCTCCTGATGGATATACCCGGCTGTTTTTTTCACCGCCGCCTCCAGGAGATAATTCATGCGGCCGCGTTCATCAAGGCGGGCG
>Ga0206802_1113_pt1 | contig 20081 bp, 18 predicted proteins | sample Alteio_BWOrgCont_63_FD_152902 | JGI IMG/M metagenome (GOLD analysis project Ga0206802, IMG submission 152902) | Enriched cells from forest soil in Barre Woods Harvard Forest LTER site, Petersham, Massachusetts, United States -... | ecosystem: Environmental > Terrestrial > Soil > Temperate forest >... | reverse complement strand
ACAGGTTTTATCGGTTCAGCGGTTGTTCTGGACCTCATCCAGGCGGGCCACCAAGTGCTCGGAATGGCTCGCAGCGATGCGGGCGCGAAGTTTCTTACCGGCCTGGGCGCCGTGGTGCATCGAGGCGATCTCGAAAACCTGGAAAGCCTGCGCAGCGGAGTGGCCAGCTCGGATGGCGTGATTCACTGCGCCTTTATCCACGACTTTTCGAAATTTGAAGCGAATTGCGAGATCGATCGCCGCGCCATCGAGGCCATCGGCGCTGTACTCAAGGGATCGGACCGCCCCTTGGTCGTCACTTCGGGCAGCGCGCTTGCGGCACCAGGACGTCTGGCGACGGAAGAAGACCGGTCTGTTCCCGCGATACCCCGCCGCTCGGAACAGGCTTCGGACGCGTTGGCGGCACAAGGCGTCCGCGCGTCGGTGGTGCGTCTGCCGCAGGTGCATGACACGGTCAAGCAAGGGCTGGTCACGTACCTGATCGCCACGGCTCGCGAGAAGGGCGTCTCAGCGTATGTTGGGGATGGACAGAACCGCTGGCCCGCGGTGCACCGGCTGGACGCTGCGCCTGTCTACAGGCTGGCGCTTGAGAAAGGGGCTGCTGGAGCCTACTATCACGCGATCGCCGAAGAAGGCGTGCCGCTCAAGGAGATCGCTGAGGCGATTGGCCGGGGGCTGAAGATACCGGCGGTTTCGATCTCTCCTGAGCAGGCAGGCGGCCATTTTGGCTGGCTTGCACTCTTCGCCGGCATTGACTGCCCGGCTTCAAGCGCTCTGACCCAGCAATGGCTGGGATGGCGCCCGACAGCACTGCCAGGAATGATCTCCGACCTCAACCACATGAACTACTCCGAAGCCTGAACCGTCCGCGCACCTGCGGCGCGGTTGCTCCGCAGGTGCGACCAATGGAACGTCTTACATCGATTGAAACCGGCCTGAAAAAGTTGTGAACAGGTCAGCGGCCTCTAACCCTCAGCGGGTTGACCGTCGTTTTTCCCCTCATTGGTCTCTGTGCGCTTAGGCCTTCCCAAGCGCTGATATCCGGGGTGGACGCCTCGGACCAGTCCCTGCTGGTCTGCGATTTTCAATAACAAGACGGCGAGCGTATTACGCTCCTCCCGATTGATGCTGGAGAGCTGTCTATTCAGTTCCCCAAGCATGACGGCATCAAATGCTACGCGCTCATCGCCGGCCAATGCTGGCTGGCGGTCGAGGGCGTTCCCGATGCGGTGCTCCTCAAGGCCGGAGACTGCTTCCTGCTGCCGCATGGCCGCCCGTTCCGCCTCGCAACCAACCTTAGCTTGCCGCCCATCGACGCCAGCAGGTTTTTTGCAACCGGCCGAAATGGCGGTATCTTCTCTTGGAATGGCGGCGGAGACTTCTTCATTGCCGGGGGACACTTCGCCTTTGCCGGCAGTCATGCCAGCATCTTGCTCGGAGTGCTGCCGCCCATCGTGCATCTCCGCAAGGAATCGGACAAGGCTGCGATGCGATGGTCTCTGGAGCGGATGAGGGAGGAACTGCGCGATCCGCAGCCGGGCGGCACTCTGGTGGCGCAGCAGCTCGCCTACATGATGCTGGTGCAGGCCCTGCGGCTACACCTGGGGGAAGGGTTGAGAGGCGGTGTTGGCTGGCTCTTCGCCCTGGCCGACAAACAGATGAGTGCGGCAATCACCTTGATGCACGGCAATCCCGCGCATCGCTGGACCTTACCGGAGTTGGCCGAGCGCGCCGGCATGTCGCGATCCGTCTTTGCGCTGAAGTTCAAAGAGACGGTAGGCAAGTCTCCCATGGAATACCTGACGCGATGGCGCATGATGCTGGCCGGCGACAGGCTGGCGAACTCCAGTGACTCCATTTCCACCATCGCCCAATCTCTCGGCTATGAATCCGAAAGCGCCTTCAGCACCGCCTTCAAGAGGATCATGGGCTGTTCGCCGCGGCAATATGGCCGCAATCCGCCTTTGGCTTCCAATCTCGAAGAGGCAGCCGACCCCGCCAAGGAGCTCGAACCCGTCGCAGAAATCATCGCAAGCTGAGAATGCGCAATTGTCACATACCTGCCCGGCTGCGTCCGCTCAAACTCCATTCCGAGCCGCGAGCCCAACGGCCAAACAACATCCCGCCGAGGCCTGAGAACACGCCACAACTCACCTTCGAGGGCTAAGAGATACATTGCGTACTATCTTCCAGATGTTGGGTGTTGCATGTCCTGGATCGTGATGGCATCGCCAATTGAAATGTGCGATTTCTGTGTCAGGACAGCCTTCAGCCCTCCCACGCTCGATGCAGTATCATCCCAATCGCTCTGAATCCAAGAATGACCATCTGCGAATCCTACGACAAAATAGGGCCGCTCAAAGAATTTTCCATGCTTGTCATACTTCCCGCGGATGAGCGTAATGTCTTGTACATCGCTATAAGAGTGAAAAACTGGAGCCGCGAAAGCATATCCAAATTCGTGAATGCCATCATCGCCAAAAGTCGTATGCATATTCAAGGCAAGGCCACTGAATATGCCAACAGGAAGTACGATCAAGAGCGTAAACCACCGGAGGACTTTGCGTGCGTCGTAGTAGACAATATCGCCGCGCGACTTCTTAGGCTGCCGGCTATCCCATTCGCTGTAGAGATTGACCACCCGGCGGCCAACAAAGATCGCCCACACCTGAAGAGTGATCTCAAAGCACAAACACAACGCCCCGAAGCCAGGAAAGAACCACCAGATATAGGATTGATAGGGAATGTGGTATCCGCCGATGCCATCCGAAGCAATGAGTGATTGGCTGGCCTTGACTAAAACAAAGTGCGTCACCAGCGCAAACGCCAGCCCGGACAGAAAGCAGCTCAGGTTTACGTACGTCTGTTGAACCGGGAATTGAGCTTCAAGATCTTCGACCTGATCCCTGGTCAGGCCCGAAGAGTCCATTCCGGATTCCACTTGATCTCTGTGATACAAAATTACTCCTTTCATCGCTCGGAATTTGACTGCTACCGATACCGGTAAAGCCGTACCCGATAATTTCTTCCCAGTGCCAGATTCCATTCCTCAGAGCCCACCGGCAGCATCTACGCCATCATCCGGCAGCCCGAATTCCGCAAGGCAAGTATAGAGGTGAGTCCGCCGCAACCGAAGATTGTGTACTTGGCGCAAGGTGGTGCCCGGTGAGACGATTGCGGTCATGGCTCACATGTCGGAAAAACTTCGCGTAGTTTATTGCGCGATTAAAGGCTGGGCTATCTTCATCGCTCGACTGATACTCTCGGTTTTCGTCCTTCTTTCCCGTGGCCCGCGTTACGCATGGCTGCGAAGTAATGAATGGGCATGGTACAGCGGCCTCTTCCTGGGGGCCGTGGGAGTGACAAGCATAAACGAATTTGGGGTGGCGATCATTTTGTTGGTGCTATCTTCATTCGGTGCAGTATCCCAACTGTGGAAATGGAAACCTAACAATTGGTCTAGTTTTTTCACCGTTTTTGGGAAGGTTTTAATCACAGTTATCATACTTGCAGGGCTCCTGTGCTGTATCGGTATCGTCAACGAAAATAGAGCTGGTCATCCGTGGTCACAGCTCCCAAAGGCCATCGCAGATGTAGAACAATATCTTTTTCCATCTAATCCTCCCCCATCTGAACTTTTTCGCCCTCCCGATGCCTTTCGTAGGCAGGCGGATGAGGTTATCCAACATTATGCGTCGATCTCTCCGCCTGCTATCTCCGCGGCAGCCCTATTGCACAAAAAGGTAAACGATCTGGCGAGCGAGATTCTCGATTTTGCAGATGAAGAAGATAAAGCGTCGAACGACGCTACGATCAAGATAATGAGCTATCCAAGTTTGAGCTTGCAGCAAAAGCAGGCTGGCGAGACCAATGCGCGAAACTATTATGCGAAAGATAAGCAGGACAAATTCGTAAGCCTCTATTGGAATCAAGTCCAGCAAAGGATGGATGATCTATCGGCGGAAGGTGTCGACGTTTCCCCAGTGACCAGAGCAGCAGCAAGTAAAGGACCGGAGTATGTTGCCTTGAGACTCAGTGCGCTCGCCGAACGAATAGGCAAACACCCTCCCTTTGAAAGAGTTCTCACGCCAGTCGAGGCCATAGGCGTAGTGCGTGGCATTGCTCCCGGAACCATCGAGATATATGCGGACAGCAATGACCGGAACTCGCAAACCATAGCGGAGACGTTGCGAAAAGAGTTTAAGAACGAGCATTGGAATGTGAACAATAAGGTTTACCTAATCACGGAAAATGCGGCGAAGCTTACGGGTATTCATGTTATATATCCGTCACATGACGAGACCGTCTTTGAGGGTATTGGACACGCATTGAGCGCGTGCGATATTGCAGCAGTTGTTGATGTAAGGGAGGTTCGCCAACCTCCTACGATCATAAAGATCGAAGTGTGGCCGGACTCTAAGCCGCAGTGAGCTTTTTGTATTCCAGCACTGGTGTGTCGGTTAATTTGAGCAGCGAATCGCGGAACAGATAAGGATTGGCTCGGTTGTTCGATCGAAACGTCATCTCACCGAGATAGGCCAAAAGGTGCGTCGCGGAGACTTTATGTCATGAACCAACGACGTCGCGCGAGAACGCCAATCCGTTTGTCAACCACTCCGCCCGCAAAAAACTTCGTAACGAACGCCGCTGCAGGCACTTGCATGACCAGCCCAATTGCCGTGAATTAAATCCGAAAGGTGCACAATAGAGAGGAGCATAGGGTTGGTCTGGAGAAGTCGTCCTTGAACGCGCCAGTCAGTTCGGGGTCTGGAAATGCCGGCCAGAAAAATAAATACCCCCCCTATGTCCCGTTCGCCCTCTCTTCGCCTTTTGCGCTTGCAAAAGGTCAAAGCGACACCTTTTGCCGTGCTGGTGGGATACGAATCTTGCGCGGCATCGAAGTTCAGCCTCGTTTGCGCAGCACCCAGGTCGTCATGCAGCGATGGTTCTGCACGATCGTAGTCTTCAGAGGATCAACCAGAATTGCATTCATCTCCTGGGTCAGTTCCATAAGCATCCGCTCATCTACCAGAAACCACACCGAGCCATCCCCGGTTACATACCTGCCGTCTTGAACCCGCTCAAACGCCATTCCAATCCGCGAGCCCAAGCGGCAAAACAGCATCCCGCCGGGCCTGAGAACACGCCATAACTCCCGCAGCATCGCCCTGAAGTGATCCTCGTCCCGGGCAAAGTGAAGCACCGAACCGCATATCACCACATCGGCAAACGCATCGGGAAAGGGCATTGCCTCAATCACTCCGACTTGAAAATTCTCCGCAGGAAGTCCGGTTCCCAGCGACGCCGAGAGCCGGCGCACATGCTCCACTCCATTGCGGTCCGCGTCCAGGGCAAAGACCTCGCAGCCCTCGCGCAGCAGATGGACAAGATTGCGCCCATATCCGCATCCGGCGTCCAGCACCCGCATGTCAGGGTTGATATTCCCGCGCAGGATCTGATCGAAGACATAAATATCGATCTGCCCAAACTGCTCTCGAATGTTCAGCGCCATTTTCTAACCATATCGCCTCGGATTACTGAGAGTCCGGTCAGCCCCACTGTTTTGACAGCACAGCAAGGTCAACGAGGATGGCGATGGTCACAACGTCGAAAAGCAGGCGAGAAGAGCGATCGCGGGAGCGGAATTCATAACGATAAGGATTATAGAGGGCCCAGGCTGTTTTTTCCGCAAGCCCGGCGGCCCGTGGCTCTCGCCATAATCCGAGCCCCTACTGCACGCCGCACTTCTGCAACCAGGGCCCATACTTCTGTCCGGCAATTCCCGTGTGCGTCGTAAACCACTTGCGTAGATACTCCACCAGCTCATATACCGCCGGGACCTGCCGCTGCTCAAAACGGATATCGAACTGCGCCAGCCGTCCCAGCAGCTTCTGGTGCTCGGCGCGATGGGCCGCGAGCCCAGGAAAGCCGTGTAGCGCCAGCAGGCGCTCCTCGCTCTCCACATGCATGCGCATCAGCTCATTCACCCGGCTCAGCATCGTTCGTACAGTCCGGCGCTCGGTGCCCTTGAGCAGGGCCATTCGCAGTTCGTTCAGTGCATCCATCAAAATGCCGTGTTGATCGTCCATCGCCTGCACGCCGACGTTGCAGGAATAATTCCACATGAGAGAAGCCATAAGAGCCTCCAAATACTGCTGCCTGTATAAGCGCAGATATCGGCAAAAGTTGCGCGACAAGTATTAGGAAAGACCCAAACTTTGGTTATTCCAATAGTACTTCCGGGTTAATCTCATGCCCCCGTGCCGTTAAAGTAACGGCTGCGGCCAGAATCAGCCCTCCGCCAACCCACGCAAACGGCCCCAGCTTATCCCCCAGCAACTCCACCCCCAGCAGCGACCCCAGCGCCGGCTCAATGTTCAGAAACACCCCCGCCCGCGATGCCGGAACGTGATGAATCCCCCAGTTCCATAGCAGCGTCGTTGTCGCCGTGCAAAGCACTCCGCTGGCCGCGAGCGCCAGCCACGCCGTCCGGCTCACCGCCGCCACCGGCGGCAGGCCATCCACTGCCACTACCCAGACTGCCAGCATCAGTGTTCCGGCCAGAATTCCGTAGGCCGTCACCGCCAGCGGGCTGTGGCGTTGCATCAGACTCTTGTTCATCAGAATCCACCCCAGCGCGATCGTCAGTGAAAGCACCACCAGCAGATCTCCGCCCAGCGAAGGCGCCACGCCAGCTACGCCAGCCTCATGCCCGCCCAGCACAATCAGCCCGGCGCCTACGGTTGACCCGGCCAGCGCCAGCCAGCCCACCCAATCCAGCCGTTCTCCGGCAAAGAGGGTCGCCCCCAGGGCCAGCAGTACCGGCATCGTGCCCACCATCAGCGAGGCGTGGCTCACCGTGGTCCGCGCCAACCCGGCAAACTGCAGCAGAAACTGGATTGGAATCCCCAGCGCCGCCGAAAGCAGCAAAGTCCCTATCTCGCGGCCTGTCCATGCTGTCTTTTTACTGCCCGAGGACCTTCGCAATCCGCTCAGCATCATCGGCAGCATGCCCAGCGTCGCGAATAAAAAGCGGTACAGCACCATGTGGCCTACGCTCATCTCGCGCAGCGCCAGCTTGCCAAAGAAAAATCCCGTTCCCCAAAGACACCCGGCCATCGCGCAGGCTCCGTAGCCCAGCCAGTCCAGTCTTCGGCTCGCTTGCGTTCGAATCATTCTTTCCACTCTCGCACATGTTCCATTCAGACTCCCATCCGGGCGCGGAATCGGCGACAATGGTGTGCGGTGTTTATTACGTCTTTCAGCTTCGGCGCACGGCTCACGCTCCCAGTCGGGAAGGGAATTGGCATCGCCCTGGCAATTGCGGCGATTGCTGCCGCTGACAGCCCCGCCCGCGCGCAGAATCTCTTCGCCGCGCAGTTGAGCTCGATCTTCAGCCCCGCTAAGCCCAAGAAGCAGCCGGCCCAGCGTCCCCCCGATAAAGGCGGTCCAACTCCCAGCATCGTCATTCCCACCGCACCGCTGGGATTTGCCCCTCCAGCAGCCTTTTATCTCGGCGACCGGTTCACCCAGGCCTCGCTCAATTTTCTCGATGAAGACACGCTGCTCTTCACTTTTCGCGTTCCAGGACTCATTCCCCGCGAACCCGCCGCACCCGGCCAGCCTCCGCAGGACCAGCGCCACATCCGCGCCCTGACCCTCGCGCTGCCCGCCGGCAAGGTTACCGCCGAAGGCCTCTGGGTTCTGCACGACTACAGCCGCTATCTCTGGATGCTCAAAGACCAGCGTTTCCTGGTCCGCGATAAGAACACTCTCCTGGTCGGCGACGCCTCGCTGCACATGGAGCCCTTCCTGCGCTTTCCAGGGCCCATCAGCACCATCGAATTCGATCCCCGCCAGGATTGGCTGGTCGCCGACACCACCGAGCCGCCTGCGTCCGATCAGAAAGACTCAAGCTCCGGAGCATCCGACCTATTCTCCTCTACGGCGTCAGCCAGTGTGTCGATTAACGGCCATATGGATCTCGACCTGCAGAAGTCCCAGTCCACCCCTCAGGACCTGGTTCGCATCTTCCGCATGGAGAGCCGCAAAGTCATGCTCTTCAGCCGCGTCAACAATGCCATCCACCTGCCCATCGACGGCGACGGCTACTACGAGGCCCTGCGCGGCGACGGTCCCCGCTGGATGATCAGCTTCGAGTACTTCCAGGGGGCCTCGCGGCCGCTGGGCTGGGTCGAATCCACCTGCAATCCGGCTCTAGACGCCATCGCTCCCGGAATTGTCCTGGCCTCGGGCTGCACCCCAACGGGAGCGCGCCATCTTGTTGTCCTCAGCCGCGACCGGGACAAAGATCACGCGCGCCTTTGGGAAACCGCGCTCGCGCCCACCAAAATATGGCCGCTGCTGGCCAGCTCCGCTGACGGCCTGCGCATGGCCCGCGCCACGCTTGAAGTCGGCCACCCCATCGGCCCCTACAACCCGCTGGACAACGACGAAATCCGCGGCCAGAGCGTCCAGGTCTACGATCTGGCCACCGGCAAGGTTGAGCTCACGGTCTCCGCCTCGCCTGTCCTCGACGCCGGGGGAAACTTCGCGCTTTCGCCCTCTGGCAGGCGTTTTGCCGTGCTCAACGCCGGCGCCATCCAGGTCTACGATCTGCCTCCCGCGCCCGCTGTTCCGCCGCCGTCCACCATCAGCGCCGCTCCCGCCAAACCCTGACCCCGAATCCTTCATGGACCTGTAGTATGTTCCTTAAAGAACACTCCAAGCCAGTTGTGAATATCTCGTTGTAAACTTAAAAACTGGGAGAAATTTGTGGCTACCGCCGTCGCGCGCTACACCGCCGCTGCATTAACCGATCGTGGCCGCAAACGCGCCTCCAATGAGGATGCCTTCGGCTATTCCGTCGAGCACGGTATTTATCTCGTCTGCGACGGCATGGGGGGAGCAGCCGCCGGCGAAATCGCCAGCGCCCTGGCCATCGAAGAAGTGCTCCGCCTGGTCACGGAAAGGCTTGATGCCCGTCCGGACGCCAGCCGCGACACCCATCCCGAACCATCCGGCTCCCAGTCCACCAGCCTGATTCCGCAGATCGCCCGGGAAGCAGTCGCCGCCGCCAATGAAGCCATCCACTCGCGTGGCCAGCGCAACCCGCGCCTTAGCGGCATGGGCACCACGCTGGTAGGCTTGCTGGCCGGCCAGCCCGAAGAAGACTCCCGAGTCTGGGTCCTAAACGTAGGCGACAGCCGCTGTTACCGCCTCCGCCAGGGCCGAATCGAGCAGATCTCCCACGATCACTCGCTGGTCGACGAGCAGGTGCGCATGGGCCGCATGACCCGCGCCGAAGCCGCCCGGTCACCCATGCGCAACGTCATCACCCGCGCCCTTGGCACCCAATCGAGCGTCACCCCCGACGTCTTTGAAATTGAGATCGAGCCTGGCGACCTCTTCCTGCTCTGCTCCGACGGCCTCACCCGCGATCTGAGCGATGAAAAGCTCGAATCCATCCTGAACACACCCGGCTCCGCATCCCATCCCACGCCGCTCGAAGAGCTCTGCACCCTCCTCATCCAGGCCGCCAACAAAGCCGGCGGCCATGACAACATCACCTGCCTGCTTGTTCGCGTGGATTAAGACTCTGATCCAGTCCATTAGAAGTGATAAGGCTTGCGGAGGATTTATGAATAATTTTGGGACATCGCTTTAGTTCGCATGAATTTTCTCTTCATTTCCAGTCTCGGGCGTGTTTCAATCGTCTACGCCTATGCCCAATCAACTAGAAAGCCTTTATAAGCAAACCAATATCGGACAATCGCGCTCTTCGGTACTTAATCCCCTTCAGTGGATGCTTGTGATTCTGGTGATTGGTCTCGGGAGTGCATTAGGATTCCATGCGCCTGTATGGCTGGTCATTCTCTTCGCAGGTTTAATTGGCGGGACGGTTGTCTTCATCCTCGCGGCCTTCTGGTATTTCATGATTCGCGAGCCATCCCTCCTGAGATCGGAAGATTATTCGCTGGCGAAGCACGCAATGGATAAAGGGCTTTTCACTGAGCAGATTGCGAAGCAGATTCTGAACCGTGAAGAAAACATGCGAAGTGGTGAGAAGATCCAAATCAGGAATGTTCAGGAATTGAAGCGACATTATTCTCAGGATGAGGCACAATTGGAAGATGAGGAGCACTCGAATGGCTGAGTCGTTTGTTAGACCACTTCAGGCATCTGAAGACTTTTTTACGGATGATATTCGATCTCTTTCCAACGTCGATAAGGAAGAGTTGACCCAATTTATCGAGCGTCTGTCGCGTAATCCATATAGTGAATCGATACAGTCAGAGGTTCAGGTCCAAGGAAGATATTTCGCCAGCCCAGTTGGCGATATGGTTGTTTACTGGACTCTCAGTCCGTCAAACACCGCATCGGGCGATCCTGAGAAAATCCTGCTTCTTAAGGTCGCACGCGTTCATGAACTGCAAATGACAGGTTCCTAGGCCAAGCACCTCTTTAGAACTCGGGGTGTGGAGCGAGCCGTGAGTGAAATCCAAACCATAGCTATCCTCGGCGCCGGCACCATGGGCAGCGGCATCGCCCACGTCTTCGCGCGCTCCGGCTTCGATGTCCTGCTCTGCGACATTCAGGAAAGCCTTCTTGACCAATCCCTGGTCAGCATCCACACCAACCTGGGCAGGGAAGCCGCCAAAGGCAAGCTCACAGCCGAAGAAGTCGAAGCCGCCATCGCCCGCATCCGTCCCACCACGGAACGCGGCAACCTCGCCGCCGCCGATCTGGCCGTCGAAGCCGCCAGCGAGCGCTTCGAAATCAAGTCCGAACTCTTCCGCTCCCTCGACAAAATCCTCCCCAGAGAAGCCATCCTGGCCACCAACACCAGCTCCATCTCCATCACCAAGCTCGCCGCACAGACCACCCGGCCCGCGCAGGTCATTGGGATGCACTTCTTCAACCCTGTCCCGGTTATGGCGCTTGTAGAAATCATTCGCGGCCTGCAAACCGACCAAGCCACCTACGAAACCATCCGCGATCTCTCCACAAAGCTCGGCAAGACGCCCATCGAGGTCAACGATTCTCCCGGCTTCGTTTCCAACCGCGTGCTCATGCCGCTGATCAACGAAGCCGCCTTCACCGTCATGGAAGGCGTGGCCACCGCCGAAGCCGTCGACCAGGTCTTTCAACTCGGCATGGCCCACCCCATGGGCCCGCTCACCCTGGCGGATTTCATCGGCATCGACGTCTGCGTCGACATCCTGCGCGTCTTGCATCGCGAGCTGGGCGACCCCAAGTACCGTCCCTGCCCCCTGCTCGTTCGCATGGCTGATGCCGGCTGGCTGGGCCGCAAATCAGGCCGCGGCTTCTACAGTTACTAATTAAGGAATCCCAGCAGTCTGCGTCTCACTTTTCCGCATCTTTCAGGACTATCCTTAAAGGATGGTCCGCTTCACCGTGCTCGCCTCCGGTTCCAAAGGAAACAGTTGCATCGTTTCCTGCTGCTCGGACGCCGGAAAAGCGGGCACCCGCATCCTGGTCGATGCCGGCCTGAGCTGCCGCGAGCTTTTCCGCCGCATGAAGCAGGCCGGCGAAGACCCCAGCTCCCTCGACGCCATCCTCGTAACCCACGAGCACCAGGACCACATCAATGGCCTCGCCGTCACCGCCCGCAAGCTTGGCATCCCGGTCTATTTCACTGAAGCCACGCACCGGGCCTGGGTGCGCCAGGTCACGCCGCAAAAGCGCATCACCTACGCCGAGTGGGCCCAGCAATACCGCGAACAGAAAAATTCTGTCGAAGAAGCCGTTCCGGAATCTGCCGAACCAGCCTGCACCGCCCAGCCGGAATCCGCGCCCGACCCAGCCCGTCTCCCAGCCGTCGAATACTTTCGCGCCGGCGAGAGTTTCGCTATCGGCGACCTCCAGATCAGCCCCTTCACCATCCCCCATGACGCCGCCGACCCGGTAGGTTTCGTCTTCACCGCCGAGGGCGTCCGCCTGGCCCTGGCCACCGACCTCGGCTATATGCCGCCCAACGTTCAGGCCCAGTTGCGCCGCTGCGACCTCATCATGCTCGAGTCCAACCACGACCTGGAAATGCTCCGCGACGGTCCCTATCCGTGGTCGGTCAAACAGCGCGTGCTCTCCCGCGTCGGCCATCTCTCCAACGACGCCGCATCCGCCTTTCTCGAACAGACCTACGACGGCGCCGCCACCTACCTGATCCTGGGCCATCTCTCCGAGAGCAACAACCTGCCGGAACTGGCTCGCCTGGCCGCCGAGCGCGCGCTCATCGGCAAACCCAGCCTGCTCGCCAACCGCCTGCTCCTGGCCACCCAGCACGAACCCATGGAGCCTGTTTGCTTTTAAGAGACACAGCTAGAATTTCGTTGCATATTTCGTAATCGGCATAGGTTACAATAGTGTGATATCCACAGTTCCCTGGAACTTGTACAGCGTTCCAACCGTAGAACCCTGCACCAGTATCGAACTGTTAAAAATTACGAACCAAAACTGCGGCAAAGCGAGTCTAAACAATATGGCAAGAACCCAATGCACCGACAGGGTAGTAGGAGCCATTCTGGGTAGCTGGCGCTATGACATCTCAGGCATTACCCCCGAGATGCGCAAGGATTACGAACAGCACCTCGTAGAATGTGCCCACTGCCGCTCCCGGCAAAAATTTCATCGCTCTCTCGACGGCACCCTGGCCGTTCTGACCGCGCTTTCCATGATCTCGTTCCTCTTTGCCCTGGCCGTTCTGCAGCGCGTCAAGTTCATGGAGCACGTAGCCTTCAACATCCTCGGCCTGGACACGGTCTCGATGTACCAGATGCTGGTCTCCGCAGCCTTCGCCGGCCTCGGATTCTCGCTCATCGCCTTCGTGCTGGTGCTGGTCACTACGCCAGCGTCTTCTTATCTAGGCGGCATGGCTGCAGACCGCGCACGCCTGCTGGAAGCGCGATTGCCAGAAGCTATCCGATCTCTGCGCTCGCGCTAAATCAAGACCGTTAGTCCAGAATAAGAAGCCCGCATTGGATCATTCCAATGCGGGCTCTTCTTTTTACGGTCCGAGTCTCTGCATGAAGGGTACGGACCAATCTGTACATAATGTTAGTGAGCCGAAGGGGGCTTCAGTCCTGAGGCCTATTTACCGGCCACATGCAGCTACCGCATAGTTTTGCCTTGGTAGTTCTGAGCGGCTTACCGCATCGTTCGCAAGGTGGACCATAGAGGGAAATTCGATGGTGCATGACCGCGTTGTGATTTTTCTCTTGATGGCATGTGACTCTTTCGTAGTAATCAAGAACGGGCCGAAAGCGATTTTGAACTGAGTCATGTTGGATCGGAACGCCGGTGTTTCGGCGAACTTCCTTGGCCGATCTCATCGCCTCCTGGAACAAGCGCGAAGCCCCAGCGAACTCCTCCTCATCCAGCATCGGCTTTTTAGTCTTGCATCGCCAGCACCACAGCCATTGCATTTGAGATCATCCTTGCCACGGAATCGTAAGGCCGCCCGTCAGGCTGCTGACCCGCTCCACATTGTGGCTCTTGCACCACGAGGTCAGCCCGCTCACCAGCCGCTCCACAGCCCTAGGATCGGCATAGCTCGCCGTGCCCACCTGCACCGCAGTCGCCCCGGCCAGCATAAATTCCACAGCATCTTCAGCCGTAACAATTCCGCCCATCCCCAGAATCGGAATCGCAACCGCGCGCGCCGCTTCATAGACCATGCGCAGCGCAATCGGCTTGATCGCGGGGCCGCTCAACCCGCCGGTCACATTGCGAATCGTAGGCTGCCGCGTCTCCGCATCGATGGCCATGCCCAGAAAAGTATTCACCAGCGAGATCGCATCCGCCCCAGACAGCGCCGCAATCCGCGCCATCTGCGCCACCGAAGTCACATTCGGCGAAAGTTTGACGATCAAAGGCCGTTTGGCCGCATTCTTGGCCCGCGCCACCAGGTATTCGAGCGCGCCAGGGTCGGCCCCAAAGGTCATCCCGCCCTCATGCACATTGGGGCAGCTCACATTCAGCTCGTAGGCCGCGATGCCCTCGGCGTCATTCAGACGCTCGATCACCGCAATGTAATCCTCGACCTTGTAGCCGAAGACATTCACAATGCACAGCGCCTTGGGGTAGCGCTTGAGCAGCGGCAGCTTCTTCTCGATAAACTCCGCCACGCCGATATTCTGCAGGCCAATCGCGTTCAGCATTCCCGCCGCCGTCTGCACAATCCGGGGAGCCTCATTGCCCGCCATCGGCTCGAGTGACAGCCCCTTGGTCACAAACGCGCCAATTTTTTCGAGCCCAACAATCTCCTCGAACTCGATGCCGTAGCCAAAGGTTCCGCTGGCGGCAATCACCGGGTTCGCCAGCTCGATCCCGGCAAACCGCACTGTCATATCAGGCTTCAAAGGCGGTAACTTCTTTCCATGAATTTCCGGCTTCTAACGGTTGATTATAGTGATGTCGCTCTTGAGCGACTGCGTCAGCACCTTGCCTACCGAGGCCGAGGGTTGATTGATGCCCAGCAGTGAAGCAAAGGTCGCAGCCAGATCCACCGGCTCCACGCGCCCGCGATACGTTCCCGGCTGAAAAGGCGCGCCGTAAAAAGCCAGCGGCACATGCCGGTCATACGACCACGGACTGAAGTGGGTCGTCCCCGAGCCATGCTGATCCTGCATCTGGTAGCCATCCAGCACAAGCATCACCCACCAGTTGCCGTGGTAGGCATAGCTGTGCGTAAGCTCGCGGCCAAACTCGGTCTGCGGCAGCTCTCCGTGCGCCATTTGCAAGCGGGTATAAGTGGCGGCAATCACCGGCACGGGAGGCAGGCGATGCGTGGCGGGCCCATTTTCGGCCGCAGGCGCGAGCTTCGCCACAGCCTCTGGCAGCGCCGCGCTCAAGGCATCCTCGGCCGTCTTTTCGTCAATACCCGCTGCCTCGAAAAGACGGCGGTCGAGCGTGAGATAAGGCAGGTCGGAGCCGGGCAGCAGCGCGTCCACAAGAGCATGATTGGGGTAGCGCGATTTGCCCAAGGGAAACCGGTCGCTAAGCGCCGCATTCAGATTCGCGGTCAGCGCCTTCAGGTCCACGGTCGCCGCATTCATCCCCAACGCCGCCGCCGTCGCTGGCACTGGAGCAACCCCATGATCCGCCGACAGCGCAATCCAAACATTCTTCAATCCCACCGTCGTGTCCAGCCAGCCGAAGAAGCGGTCGAGATCCCGATCCAAACCAAGCACCATCTGGTGCGCTTGTTCCGAATCAGGTCCATACTTATGCCCCACCACATCATTGGCCGAGAGCGAAACCGTCAGCAGGTCGGTTGTCGTACCTTGGCCCAATTTCTCACCGGCAATCAAAGCCTGCGCAAAGTCCAGCTCATAGTGGTTGGCCACCGGCGTCACTTCAATCTGCGCCGAGAATTTGCCCTTGCCATCTGCACCTGCCTCTTTTGCCGCCTCAGCCAGCCGTCCGCTGGTATTGAAGGCCGCGGCCCACTCCGGCAGATGTTCCATGTAGTACGTGGAAGTGATAAACCGCCCGCTGGCATCGTCCAGCCAGAAGGCTCCATTCGCTGCCTGCCCTGCGGGCAGAATCGCCGCACGGTCCTTCAACGAAACCCCAAACACGCGCGACTTGCCCTGCGTAGCCAGCCGCAGCTCATCGCCCAGCGTAGAAGCCCGCAGATTCCTCGGCGAAGCGCCCGGTATATCCGCCGTTCCCGCCGGCAGATCTACAAGCTTGTACCGTTCATCCTCGACCGAAGAAACCCGGTGCGTATAGGTGCGGCTGGCATCCCACCACTCATTCGATTCAATGCCATGCCCATCGCTATATGCGCCCGTCCCAATCGTCGCGTGCCCTGGGGCGGTCTTGGTATTGGCGTAGTTGTAGTAGCAATCCGGAAACCAGGCGCCCTCGTTCAGGAACAGATTGAAGCCGCGTCCCTTCAACTCCGATCGATAGCGGTCCAGGTAATCCCCGCGAAATTGGTCGATCACCACGACCACTACCAGCTTGGGCTTAGCTTCGTAGGCTTGCGCATGGGCAACGGGAATGGCTTGAGCGCCAACAAGAAACGTGGCGGCGACGGCAGCAAGAGAGAAGAGACGGCGCATTTCCTTATGCTAACCCGCGGCCGTCAAGCGCACGTTACACATGCAGGGCCCACTCTCAAACCCAAAGCAGCGGCTGCCGCACGGGATAGTTGCGAATGATCTCCGCATCCGTAGGATCGGGATTCATCGTCTTCCATAGCGCGATGTACGTTTGCTTGTCACACGCCAGGCCGGCGAACAGCAGCCCAGGCGACCGCACCGGCAGCGCATCGAAGTGCTCGACATCCTTGGCATACGGCCATGCACCTTTGTCCTTCAGATACGGATAAAGAAACTCCGCAGCTTTGCAGACCCCGCGCCCATCCGACAGCCGAAACGCAAACAAATCGGCTCCAACCCCGCGCAAAGACTGGCAAAGAGCCGCCATCACATCGAAATTGAAGATCGAATAACTGTAAGGCTTGGTTCGCACCAACTCCTTCGGAAACGAGCCATCCACACCCAATTGCCCCGGCAACAACACGTCGGTGTATTGCTTGTGCACTTCCTGGCGCGTCCCATCATCGCCAATCAGCCGCGCAAACTCCGAGGCCTGCAAGGCCCAGCAGGTCGCATGATTGTTGAGCGCATCCCGCTCCGTCTTTCCCTTGTCGCTGGTCTTCATCCACGTAAGATAGCTGCGAAACCAATCCTTCAACGCGGCATTGTCCCCAGCGCTCATCAGCTTCGGAGCGACCAGGCTCGCGGCCCGCGCTACCTCCACCAGATGCAGCGTGTCGATGATGCCATACGATCGCCCCGTCGAAACCCCATGCACGCCCTGCGAATACTCAAGATTCGGATTCATCCGCGTAGCCGGCGTAATAAACCACGCCCGCAGATGATCGCAAGCCCGCTGCCCATAGCGCCGGTCTTTCGTCAGCATCCACGCCGCCGTCAGCGCCGGCATCCGAATCGACAGTGCAATCATCGCCTTGCGATGCTCGTTGAAGTTCTCCGGATTGCTCTGCCCATCGCGGTTGACATAAGGACCATCGGGGTTCTTCGGATCGGGCCAGAAATAATCCGCCTGCGAGAAGAAATCATGCAGCCCGGCGGGACTTTTCTTTGAAAGGAAAGCGGTAATCGTCTTCGGCTCAAGAGCCAGATAAGTTTCCGCAGCCTTGAGTATCCTGGCGCGATCCGTCTCCGCCACCAGGCCGTACCCATGGTCTCGCGCTTTATCCCGCGCCAAGCCGCGGACATTGATCGCCGCGAACGAGCCGAACGCTGTCAACTGCTCGCAGAAACGCCTCCGGGTAACAGTCAGACCTTGCGACATGGCACTATTCTATTGGGTCTGCCCAAACTCCCGGGCTTGGCTTCGCTCCGGAGTGCGTGGGCCGCCGTGGTAAGGTAGGTTCCATGAGCGGCTCGCAGGCCTTTCTCGATACTCACACATACCGCCAGCCGGGATTGCGCAACGCCCACGCCTATCTTCTTCCCAAGCTTTTAAGCTTGGCCGGCGATCTTCCACCCCACTCGCGCATTCTCGACGTCGGGTGTGGCAACGGTTCCGTGGCCACTGAGTTTGCCAAGCTTGGCCACTCCGTCGTGGGAATCGATCTTTCCAAAGCTGGTGTTGGGATTGCGCGCGAGAGCTGTCCTGCGGGTAGATTCGAAGTTCTGGCTGCGGACGAAGACGTCCTAGCGAATCTGGGGGAAGAGCCCTTCGATCTGGTCTACAGTGCTGAAGTCATCGAGCATCTGTACGATCCCAGGAGCTTCATACGCGGCTGCTACGCCGCAACCAGACCGGGGGGTAAATTCATCTGCACAACGCCTTATCACGGCTATTGGAAAAATCTGGCCATCGCTCTTGCAGATGGATGGGACATGCACACCAGGCCTTTGTTTGACGGAGGACACATCAAATTCTTCAGCCGAAAGACTCTGTCGGCGCTTATGACTGAGGTGGGCTTCCAAGGGCTGAAGTTTCACGGAGCCGGGCGCCTTCCCTACCTGTGGAAGAGCATGGTTATGGAAGGCATTAAGCCCTGAGCGCGCCGCCAATCAGCTTCTTCATGAACGCGAGCAGCTCCTAAATCTCCCGAATCACCCGCTCCATCACCGGGCGGCAAGGGCTTCCAGCGCAGATCATCCAAGCCGGCATCGGTTTCAACACCACCGAGCGCACCGAGATCACCGCTCCCTCGCCAATCTCCGCGCCTGGCCCCAGCACGCATTCGGAAGCTATCCAGGACTGCGACCCAATAGTGATCGGCGTCGAGATCAGCGGAAAATGCGGATGCGTGTGATCGTGCGTCGAAGTGCAGATATAGTTGCGCTGCGAAATCACCACATGCCGGCCAATCGTAACCGGCACAAAGTTTTGAATTTCGGTATCGGAGCCGATCGTCGACCGCTCGCCCATCGTCAAATTCCAGGGCACCCAGATACGCACCCCGGAACCAATCAGGCAAGCTGGCCCGATCTCCGCGCCAAAGAGCCTGAGCAGGACAATTCGCAGCGGACTGAGCGCCTGCGGCGTATGTGGCCAGAAAGGAATCTGAAACAATCCCCAGATCGCCCGCAACAGCTTTACCTTGAATGGTGTATCGCTGGGCACCTTGTACAAATCGATCCGCAGCTGCCCTTCACCAGGTAAACCGCCCGGCAACTCACCTTCCGCCGTCTTCGGTTCAATTTCGGAACTCAACCCAACCCCCAAACCTCACATGCGATACTTACCCTCCACACACACATCTCGTCCCGCTTCACCTCGTCTATAATCGCAGAGAAGCAAGAATTTCTGTAGGAGAAGTTCGCCTTCCGCAGGACCATCGGGTCACCAACGACCAATCGAGCCCGCGGCAGGCGCCCATCCCTGAAGGTCGTCGCCCGCTCATGATCCGTTTTCTGCAAAGCAAAGACAATCGCCTCGTCAAAGCCATCTTTTGGGTTATCATCGGCGCCGCCGTGGTCACCATGGTCGTCACCCTGATTCCCGGCATCTTCCAGAACGCAGATATGACCAGCGACACCTATGCCACGGTCTATCCGCACTGGTACAGCCGCTACACCTTCACCGGTGAAAAGATTCCCTTGACCCGCGTGCAGGAGGTGGCCCAGCAACAGCTTCAGCGCCAACGGCTGCCCGATTTTGCGCTGCCCTACATGGTGCAGCGCGTCGGCGAACAGCTCATCATGCAGAAAGTCCTGCTCGCCAAAGCCGCCAGCCTCGGCATCCAGGCCAATGAAGACGATGTGCGCGCCTTCCTCCACACCGGCCAGTACGGCGAGCTGCTCTTCCCCAACGGCCAGTTCATCGGCGACGACAAGTACCGCGCGTTCATCTCCCAGCAGTTCGACATGTCCGTTGGAGACTTCCAGAAGGCCCTGGCCGACGACATCACCATCAATCGCCTGCGCGCCTTCCTCACGGACGGCGTGACCGTGAGCGACAAAGAGATTCGCGACCAGTACCGCAAGCAGAACGTCAAGATCAAGTTCGACTACGCCGTTATCTCCTCCGACGACCTGCGCAAGCAGATCAATCCCAGCGACGCCGATCTGCAGGCCTTCTTTACCAAGAATGCCGCTCGCTACGCCAACGCGGTCCCTGAAGAGCGCAAGATCGCTTACTTCGCCTTTAATCTGGACCAGGTTCCCGGCGGCGCGCCCAAGGCCACGCCGCAGGAGATTCAGGCCTACTACAACGCCCACCAAGCCGAGTATGAAGTACCCGATCAGGCTAGATCCCGCCACATCCTCATCAAGTTCCCCGGCGGCGCAGCCAAGACCGACGCTGAAGCCAAAGCCAAGGCCGAAGCGCTCCTTAAACAGATCCAGGGCGGAGCCGATTTCGCTGAGCTGGCCAAAAAGAACTCTGAAGACACCGGCAGCGGCGCGCAGGGCGGGGAACTGGGCTTTGCTCGTCCCGGCACCATGGTCCCGGAATTCGACCACGCAATCTTCAATAACAAAATCGGCGACCTCGCGCTCATTCACACCCAGTACGGCTACCACATCGTTCAGGTTGAGGAGCGCCAGACCAAGCACACCCAGCCG
>Ga0206802_1112_pt1 | contig 20282 bp, 15 predicted proteins | sample Alteio_BWOrgCont_63_FD_152902 | JGI IMG/M metagenome (GOLD analysis project Ga0206802, IMG submission 152902) | Enriched cells from forest soil in Barre Woods Harvard Forest LTER site, Petersham, Massachusetts, United States -... | ecosystem: Environmental > Terrestrial > Soil > Temperate forest >... | reverse complement strand
GATCCAGGCAACTTCCAAATTGCCACACACGCTGGCAACGGTTAAAAAACTGGTACGACATGAAGCATTCGACATCAAAAACCCTAACAAGGTCTATGCGCTAATCGGTGCATTTGGTCAACGCAATCCTGTCAATTTTCATACAGCGAGCGGCGAAGGTTATGCATTTTTGCGGGAAATTGTGCATCAGCTGGATAAACTCAATCCGCAAATTGCCGCGAGAATGGTAAACCCTTTGACTAGCTGGAAACGGTATGATAAAGAACGTCAGGCATTAATGCAGAAACAACTGGAAGTGCTTTTGCAAGATACTAAAATTTCCACGGACTTGTATGAGCTTGTTTCCAAAAGTCTTTGAGGGTGTACATGACAACGACAAATCGCAGAACTGAATCTGACAGCATGGGAAAAATCGAGGTTCCAGATAATAAATACTGGGGCGCGCAAACCCAGCGATCCATCGGCCATTTTGCAATTGGGCAAGATTTGATGCCCAGAGAATTGATTCATGCTTTTGGCACATTAAAAAAAGCTGCAGCGCTCACCAATTATGAATTGGGTTTGATGAGCAAGGAAAATATGGAATTGATTGTCAAAGCTGCCGATGAAGTCATTGCTGGCAAACTCGATGAACATTTTCCCTTGCGCGTCTGGCAAACAGGCAGTGGTACACAAACCAACATGAATGTGAATGAAGTTATCAGCAATCGTGCGATTGAATTGGCCAATGGTGTAATCGGCAGCAAGTCTCCCATTCATCCGAATGATCATGTCAATCAATCACAATCATCGAATGATACTTTTCCAACTGCCATGCATATTGCAGCTGCAGAAGCAGTCGTTAATGTCTTATTGCCATCGATTACAGAATTGCGTGATGGATTAGCAGCCAAACAAAGAGCTTTTTCACATATTGTGAAAACTGGTCGTACGCATTTACAGGATGCTGTGCCATTAACTCTCGGTCAGGAATTTTCTGGTTATGTTGCACAACTTGATGCAGCGATGGATAACATCAAAAAAACTTTACCAGGATTATATGAACTTGCATTAGGTGGTACTGCAGTTGGCACAGGATTAAATACGCATCCACGTTTTGCAGAACTAGCTGCTGGCAAAATTGCAGAATTAACTGGTTTGCCATTTGTATCTGCTCCCAATAAATTTGCAGCACTCGCTGCACATGATGCGTTTGTTTTTGCAAGCGGTGGACTTAAAACACTTGCGTGTGCATTAATGAAAATAGCAAATGATATACGCTGGTTAGGATCGGGCCCACGTTGTGGTTTGGGTGAATTGGTATTACCGGCGAATGAACCAGGATCATCCATCATGCCTGGCAAAGTCAATCCTACGCAATCAGAAGCGATGACGATGGTATGTGTGCAAGTGATGGGAAATGATGCCGCGATTAGTTTCGCAGATTCACAAGGTAATTTCGAATTAAACGTATTTAAGCCTGTCATCATACATAATTTCATGAATTCGGTGAGATTACTGGCAGATTCAGCACGCATGTTTAACAAATATTGTGTTGCTGGATTACAGGCAGATGAACGTGCAATCAATGCTGCTGTCCATAATTCACTGATGTTAGTCACTGCACTGGCACCCAAAATTGGTTATGACAAGGCAGCAGAAATCGCGCATAAAGCATGGCATGATGGTACCAGCTTGCTGGATGCAACATTGGCATTGGGATATTTGTCGGAAAAGGAATTCAGGGATTTAGTTAAACCAGAATTAATGATAGGACCCAGGGAATGATGCTGTCACAAAAAATTGAAAATCAGGTAAACTATGCGCCAAGTATTTAATTTCAGTGCAGGACCGGCAATATTACCGGAAGAAGTTTTATCACAGGCACAAGCCGAAATGCTGGATTGGCATGGCACAGGCATGTCGATTTCTGAATTAGGTCATAGAGGGCCGGAATTCAAGCTTGTGGCGGAACAGGCAGAAGCAGATTTACGTGAGCTCATGTCTATTCCAAAAAATTACCAGGTATTATTTTTAGCGGGCGGTGGTTCAACACAATTTGCCATGGTGCCAATTAATTTATTTGGTGCGAACAATACTGCTGATTACATCGATACCGGTGTGTGGTCGAAAAAAGCCATTGAAGAAGCAGCGCGTTATGGCACCGTCAATATTGCTGCGCATACTGAACATAAAGATCATCTCGCTTATATTCCTGCGCAAGATACCTGGTCTATCAATGAAAATGCAGCATATTTGCATTACACGCCAAATGAAACCATTGATGGTCTGGAATTTCAGTGGGTACCAAAAACGGGTAAGGTTCCATTAGTTGCTGACATGACTTCCATGATCTTATCGCGACCGCTGGATGTGAATGATTTTGGCATCATTTATGCAGGCGTACAAAAAAATCTTGGTCAGGCTGGCATGAATATCGTTATCATTCGTGAAGATTTGATCAAGGATCCATTACCGCAAACACCATCACTTTATTCCTATAAATTGCAGACTGAACATCATTCGTTTTATAACACACCGCCAACTTATGCCTGGTATATGACGGGTCTCGTTTTGGCATGGATGAAACGTCAGGGTGGTGTGCCAGTGATATATGAAAGAAACGTTCGCAAGGCAAATAAACTGTATTCGATTATTGATGAGCATCATGGTTTTTATCTTAATCGCGTGCAACCTGATTGTCGTTCATTGATGAATGTGATGTTTCATTTGCATGATGAAAAATTAACACCGATTTTTCTTGAGCAAGCAGAAAAAATTGGCTTGACGAATTTACGCGGTCATCGCGTCAGCGGTGGTATACGCGCGAGCATTTATAATGCCATGCCCGAAGAAGGCATAGATCGCCTGGCTGGTTTTATGCAGGACTTCGTGAAGCAGTATGGGTAGTTTTAATTCGTTGTGTAAGTAGCAGGTGTGTGCATGTAGCAGGTGTGCATATAGCAGGTGTTTGGTAGGTATGTTTGCAAACAGGTGTGTCACCCCGGAAAATACGCCGAACAACAGCAGCTAACTGAATCAGCACAGTGCGGCGTATTTTCCGGGGTGACACACCTGTTTGCAAACACACCTAATCGAACACCTGCTACATGCACACACCTGCTACTTGCACATTACATTCCATTTCCATTCCCTTATCCCCCGAGATCTCCATGTTTCCACGCGGCTTCACATTCATTGAAATTCTCATCAGTCTTGTGCTGATCAGTCTCTTTTTACTTGGCATTGATGCGATGCAAGTCGTTGCATTCAAGCAAGCGAAAATTAATTTTTACGTTGCAGCTGCCGAACAGCAATTAATCAACATGCATGAAAGAAGTGCTATCACTAGCGATACATCCTCATGGAATCAGCAGAATCAGCAATTACTCCCGCAAGCGAGTGGTCAAATAACATCCGATAAAATCAGCATCGCCTGGGGAAATAAACAAGGAGGAGAGTGTGAAAGAAACATCATCGGCAAACAAGGCTGCATGTTATTACGCATCTAAAGAAACAGGTTTAACTCTGATTGAAGTCATGATAACTATCACGATCAGCATCAGCATGCTCGCTATCCTGCTGGATATTTATTTTTCCTGCATCAGTCAATTGAAAGTAGAATCTGCTTTAAGTGAAATACAATTTGCCGCACACTCAGCTGCGAATATATTAACGCAGGAAATTCAGCAAGCAGGACATATTGGTTGCGCGCGACTCACAGCAGATTTCCCTATAATTTCCCTGCCATCTCAAGTTTTCAATGTCAATAATCAAATCAGCGCAAATAATCAAAATGAATTAACGGTACGATATGCAGAACCAAATTCTGCTTATTTGCTGGAAGACAATAAGCACACCAATAGAATTTACATTAGCAATAATATTAAATTTGATAAAAAAGATATTCTGATTATATCTGATTGCAAACAGGCAGAAATGATTTCACCACAAGCTATACATCAGTTCAGCGACAGGCAAGAAATCACTTTAAGTCAGCCATTGCGTTATGCCTATAACAAATATGCTGAGATTAGCCGATTTGTCGTACATAAATTTTATATCGCAAAGTCAAATCGCCAATATGAGAATGGCGATACGGTGCATGGATTATACATGGAAGATCAGTGGCGGCATAAATACGAATTAATTTCCGGGATTACAGCGATGTCGATACATTTTAACATCGACGATAAGCAGCAAATAACAAATGCGCATAACATTACAGCTATTGAATTATCTTTGAAAATTCATTCACCTCCACTTACCAAGCCATGGTTTGTATTTATAAAAAAGGAATAAACATGCATACACAACGAGGATATATTTTTTTTATTGTGATTGTTTTTTTGCAAATTTTTTCACTGGTAAGTTTATATAGCCTTGAAGAAATCCGGAATAATATTAAATCCAGTGCACATTATTGGCAGGGTTATCAATATCGCTTGTTGGTAAAAAATGAATTGCAGCAACTGGAAATGCGCATAATACAAAGTGCTTCCTGTGTTATTTCGCATGTGTCTGCGATTGATTTGAAAAAAAGATCGCTCACCTGGTGGCAGGCTAATACCTGTCATGATATCGTGAATGGCATTCGTTATTATTATGCAGTTGAAGCACTGGATGAAGATGAATGCGCGATTGCGGAAACATCTGGCAATCAATCATCGCTTATCGCACAATATTTTCGGATTAGTTTGCTGGCGCTGCCACATAAATTAAAAGGGGCGGGTTATTTGCTGCAAAGTACTGTGGTAAAACCTGTGGTTTCAGCGAAAGTATGTAGTGGACAAACACATCACGTGACAGCGGGAAGACAAATGTGGCGTGAACTGGGATAAGGGAAAATTTATGTCGATCAAGCTCAAGGACAAAGTTATCTTCATCACTGGAGCAAGTCGTGGTATAGGCCGCGAAATCGCCTTACGCTGCGCACGCGAAGGTGCCTGTATTGCAATCGCGGCGAAATCTGCAGAAGCTCAACCAAAACTTGAAGGTACTATATATACCGTTGCTGAAGAAGTGGAAAAGGCAGGTGGTAAAGCTTTACCTCTAATGGTGGATGTACGCAACGAAGAAAATGTAGCTGAGGCAATTGCAAAGACAGTACAAACTTTTGGTGGTATTGATGTGTTAATTAATAACGCGAGTGCCATTAATCTCGGTTCAACCGAAGAAATTTCCATGAAACGTTTTGATCTGATTTTTTCAGTGAATGTACGTGCAACTTTCATGTGTTCAAAATTATGTTTACCGCATCTTAAAAAAGCTGAAAATCCGCATATTTTGACACTGTCACCACCACTCAGCATGAATCCAAAATGGTTCAAAAAACATGTTGCGTATACGATGTCAAAATACGGCATGAGCATGTGCACATTAGGCATGGCGGAAGAATTCAAAAAATATGGTGTGGCAGTAAATTCATTATGGCCAAAAACATTGATTGCAACAGCTGCTATTGCTGTAAATATTTCGCGTCTTTTATATCATGCCAGCCGCAAACCAGTAATCGTTGCTGATGCTGCATATGAAATTATTACTTCTGATAGTCGAACAGTAACAGGTAATTTTTTTGTTGATGAAGAAATACTGCGCGCACGTGGTACGACAGATTTCAAACAATATGCCATGCATCGCTTTATTCCTGTGATCAGAGATATATTTCTGGATTAAAACATACCCTGCAACCGGTTTGCAGGGCAGTTTATTGTGTTTCACTCACGTGATAAGGGTGTTGGTGAGGATCTTGTTAGCATTACATCCTGATTATTTTGAACCATCTGTTGAGGTGAATTGAATAGACTCAATGATAGTTTAGCAGACAAGACTTTTTCATCTTCCCTGGTTACTTTCTTCAACTCAAGATTGATATCTAATTTTTTTTCGTATTTTGAATATCCATACAATCCAAGTGCTGCCATTCCAGCTCCGACTCTTGATTTCATGATCAATACTCCTCTAAATAAATAGAATTTAAAATAAAATTTATATTATCTGCGGAATTTATCTGCCCTGAATTGGGCAGATAATTTTATAAAACAGGCCAATTCAGGGCAAAACAGAGGGTAATGATAATGACCGTCAAGTGATGACAGAAACAAATATTCTGCTGCGTGTTCGCAGTGAATGTCAGAAGATTTTGACTGGTCATGGTTTTCATGGGTTTATTCCTGTATTTCATTCGAAACTAGCATGAATTGTTTTTGCAATGCAATATTTTTTTCATAGCATCACAACTCTACCCATTTCGGCAATGCGGGAAAATATAATCCCATGCGAATTTCACCATGATGCTGAAAACGCATGGCTTGTTGATATAACGCCATTTTATCAGCATATTTCTGTTTTTCTTTTTTAATAAATTCATCCATATTACCATCAGAAAACCCGGATGTTTTATAATCAATAATCCAGCACACATTATTTTCATCCACAAATGTTCTATCAATAATCAGATTATGCAATTCATCTTCAATGATAGCGGTGATGGCATGCTCTGATTTCGCTTGTGCATGATGATACAAAATCCATCTGCCGCGCTCATCTGCCAATGTATTGCCAACTGCTTGCAGAATGGATTGTTTGGCCAATCCGCGTTTTTCTTCTGGCACACCAGCCTGAATTAACAAAAAACTGATACGATCTGCTTGTTGCTGTTGTGATTGCTGTAACCACCAGGCAGAAGTTTCCTGACTAATCATTTGCAAAATTCCATGGGTAATCGTACCAATCAATCGTGCAGTATAATCCGGCAGCATAAAACCCGATGATTTTTGATGTTTGCCTGAAACAACCTGCAAAATATTCCGCACTGGATTATTCCATGCGGTTGCAAAACGTCGCAACGAATGTGTCACTGGTTCAGAAGTTACTGGTGTATCGGCTGAAACAGAATCAACAAAAATATTCGCTTGCTGCTTTTCCCACTGCGGCCAGATCTTGCCAAGGAAGCTTCCCAGTTCAACTTTTATTTCCTGTTTTTCAGAACGTGTTGCATTGAATAATAAATGCAAACGTTTTTTGGCACGCGTGGTTGCCACATACAATAATCTTGCCATTTCATAATCTGATTTCACGCGTTGCTTACGATTGATATATTCATACAATAAATCTTTTTCAGTACCGGTTGCATGAACAGGTGCCAGCAATAATGCCACTTGCTCATTCAGCAAAGGTTGTTCCATCCACGATAATAATGCTTTTTCATCATTGGGATTTTTGCGCTGTAATTGCGGAAGAATAACTGTATCAAATTCCAGACCTTTTGCTGTGTGAATCGTCATGATAAAAACTTTGGCATCCTGATGTTGCGTCGAGGCAAAAAGCTGGTTCATCTTTTCCTTTAACTTATCCAGATTTAACGATTGATACTTATCAGCAAATTCATCCAGCAATGCAAAATAAGCATTCACATCTTCCTGTTCCGATTCATGTTGCAAACTTGCAGGACCACCCAATAATAACCAGGTGCTTTCCACCCACGCACGCAGAGGCATGCGTTCACGTGCAGCAATTTTTTCCTGTAATATTGGCAGAATTTTTTCAACACGCTTACGCCCATCTTCACTTAATTTTTCACGAATGATGGATGATTGTAATTGCGAATAAATTGCTGCATAAGGATCATTACCTGCAATCACCAGTAAATCTGTCAGTGTCAAACCACACCATGGCGCGCGCAAAATGGATAACCATGCAATACGATCAGCAGGGTGTATCAATGCACACGTCAGTGAATACACATCCTGAATCGCTTGCAATGATGCGAGCGGATCAATATCAATTGCATGATAAGGTATTGCTGCAGATTTCAATGCGGGAATAATCGCTGATAAATGCGGACGTGATCGCACCAGTATCGCAATTTTATCTTGCGGATATTGCGCTAATGTTTGTTGAATAATTTTAATGATGTGCATGGCTTCGGCAGCATCATTGGCATCAATAAAACCATGTACTTTAATTTCACCTGATTCCTTTTCATGATGCGCAACACTCGGACTATAGGCTACAGCACCGCTTGCCATGTCATTAAAGCCAGGAAAAATCCGGTCAAAGTGCGTATTATTCCACGTGACAATATTCGCAGTGGAACGAAAATTAACCGCGAGTGTTAATGGAATAAGTGGAATATGCGGCAAACCTTTACGACGCATGCGAATGAATAAACCCACTTCCGCTTCACGAAATCGGTAAATGGATTGCATGGGATCGCCGACAACAAACAAGGTGCGTCCATCCTGCGCTTCCCAACCATAAGTTAATTTTTCCAGCAATTGATATTGCGTGTAGGAAGTATCCTGAAATTCATCAATGAGAATATGCTGTATGCGATAATCCAGCACCAGCGCAAGATCAGTAGGATGCTCATCATTGCCTAATGCAGCAAGGGCTGCTTGCGTATTTTCTATAAAATCAATTTGGCCATGTTGCTGAAAGGTTACACGTAATTGCGCAGCGGAAATTTTCAGAATATGCAAAAGTGATTGCAGGATTTCCCATTGTTCATTGCTATAACGTGAGTAGGGGAGAAAGGATAATTCTTCCAGTGCTGCGCGCAAGCTGTGGTTTACTTCCAGTTTTTCCAGCAAATCCATCAGACGTTCACGATAATTTTTATGGATAGCTAATTCCTGCGGATTTTTTATATTTTTAAGCGCGGGAAAACCCATGTCTTCATCCACTTTCTTGCGCCAGTTAAAGCTTTTTGTTAACAACAAACTGGCGAGGCCTGACCAGGCTATTTTATCCTCCACACGGATTCCTGGTAATGCCGTTAATTTTTCACAAGCACGTAAATTCGATTCTGCTTTCACATTCGCCGCTGCAAAACGTGCAATTGCCAATAATTCTGGTACGAATTGCTCTGGAAATAAACGGCGTAATTCAGAAAGTGCATCAGTAATAATCTGGGTCAATTGCTTTTCCAATTGCTCACGCAGATCCATATCACTCGAGCTTAGTTGAATGTAAGGTAACCATTGATCACGTTTACCCAATAAATTAATTAGTAATTCATGCAGCTTGTTTAAATCATTATCGAGATGCAGCAACAGTTTCATGAGGGAGGGTGTCCATTCACAATCTTCCTCAATCGTCATTAATACTTCCTGAACTGCTTCGCGATACAACATCACTGGTTGATCAGCCATATCAGGTTGTGAGCCAAAATGCGATAACAATGGTAATTGTTTCGTGAGTTGCGAACATAGTGAATCTATGGTCTGAATGCGTAATTGATTAGGATTATTAATTAATTGCCATTGAAAATGTTGATCTTGCTGCAAAACTTTTTTTGCCAGCAGCCAGGTTTGTTTTGCATGTGCAGATTCAGGCTCTGCCTCATACATGGCATTTTTTAATGCCTTGATGACACGTGCACGCATTTCATTCGCTGCTTTTTTTGTAAATGTAATGGCAAGAATTTCTTCTGGTAATTCAACCGTTGCCAGTAAAGTGAGAAAACGCTGAATTAATAATTCAGTTTTGCCAGAACCTGCTGGTGCCTGCACGATAAATGATTTGCTGGCATCGAGAGCTTGCAGGCGATGTTGTTTGTCTTGTTCGATAAGGTTCATGCTTGCACGTCCTGAATTCTGCAGAATGGTTTTAATGAACAGTAATTGCATGTCTGTTTGGGATCCTTGGGATCAACTTTTGCAATACCATAATAAAAATCTGTTCCCAATTTCGTGAGAATATCTTTCCATTGTTGCAATTGTTCCTGCCAGGATATGGCTGATGTTTTTTTTATATCAGAAAATACACGCACACCTTTCATATCCATCGCATAATGACTAATACCTTTAAAACAATGTTCCTCTGTATGCACTTGCGCAAAAGTAATGCCACTGGTATTGGCATCATCCATCAGCGCATACAAGGGGAGTTGTGGCTCTTCCGGTCGTTCACCAAACCATGTGCCTACATCATTATTTTTTCCCGTTTTATAATCGATGATGAATTTTGTCCCATCTTCCAGTTGATCAATTCTATCGACACGCATATTTAACACCAGCGCACCCAGGGAATATTGCAGGGATTTTTCATTAGTCATTAAACTAAAAGGTGGTCTGCTTTTTTCAAAATTAATCCATTCATGCAACAAACGCTGCAAACGTTTTTTCTCCAGCGAAATATATATTTTATATTCATGATGTGCATGTGACACGCTGGTTAATGCTGACTGTATGGATTCTTCAATTAATGTATGCAGCGCATCATCATCCATGGCCAGCAAATTAGCCTGATTTAGCAACTGATTCCAGATGAGTTCAAGTGATTTGTGAATGACATTCCCTCTATCTTTGGCGCGCAAACCAGGCAATGGGCTTTCCATTGCACGTGCATGTAATCGCCATTCTGCGAATGATTTGAAAGGACAGAGTGCTTGATGCTTGAGTACACTCACACCGCCACGTATTTTTTCATCTGCTGTAATAGCAGGAGCGTTGTCATCAGAAATCACTTCAAGTTGTCTGCTGAAAAATATTTTTTTAGCCGGAGATAACCACGTGGTCAATGGCAAGTTATGCAAGGTAATTTCCTTGTCATCCCGAATTAATGGACTAGGCTGTAATTCCAGTTCATCCTGTTTTTCTGCATGACTGTAAATAATATTTTTACTACATTGTGTAAATTGCTGCATCAGCAAGGTACAAAAAGTTAATTCACGCTCAGCAGTGGCATGCGGCATTTGCAAATCACGCTGTAATTTTTTCGGAATAAATGGATTGGGTTTAGGTTGCGGCGGCCAGGAAATATCATCCATTCCCGCTATCCAGAGATAATCAAATGGTATGCCAGCAGCTTCGAGCAAACCCAATACTTGAATGGATGTTTGTGGTGATTTCGCCTGAAAAACTTTATTTGCAGCCATTTTTTTTAAACGATGTAATGCCTGATTGTATGTTACCGGTTGGGAAATAACATCCAGTGTGGCAAATTCTGTGAGCAAATTCAGCCAGCTTTCAACAATCTGATATTCTTCGCTATTCAAACTACGCTCACCTGGCCAACCCATGTGGGAAAGCAACTGACAAAATTGATTTGCCCATTCGGAATGACGCAAATAGGTTTCGCTCATTTCCAGTTGAGAAATCACTTTAAGTAAACGTTTGCCTAATTGTGGACACGTTTGACTGGCAATAATGGTCTTAAGCGTCAGCATGCTTTTATTGTCGAAACGTAATTGCGATTCATATTTTGCACGTTGAATGCGTTCAAGTTCTGCTTCGCCAATGAATGGTGTGGTAAGTAAATGACTGCATTTTTCGAGCGGCAATGTTTTTTTATTGAGTGATAATAATAATAATGCAGTATGAATAATGGGAGTTTGTGATAATTTTTTTCCTGCAGAAATATTATATGGCACGTTCGCCTGATCTATCGCATAAAAGTTATCTGTTGCAAACACTTGAGAAAATACTTGAACGACGCGATCACGCATTTTATCCAGCGTCGGAATAACACAACCAATATTAGCCCCTGGTTCCTGCTCATGAATGGCTCTGGCGAAACGAGCGAGTGTTTCGATTTCCATTTCACTATCCAGCAAACCAATTCGACTCGAAGAGTGGGTAATCGTTTCTGGATATAATATTTCGACACTGCTACCGATTGTTTCACAGGCAGAAAAAACACGTTTCAGTTGTGGTGAATATTCCGTGAATCCGTAAGTAATAATATTTTTCGGCAAGGTGAGAGAATGTAAATTATTGATGAGATGAATGGGCAAGGTTGCTGTATCCAGCCACTTATTTTCCTTGCATTGTTGTTGATAAACCTTCACCCAGCGTGATAAAGCCTGATAATCTTCGCTGCTTGCGAACAGCGGATGATGTATATCGACTTCCCATTGCTGTAATAAAGCAAATGCCGTACGTGCAAGTTCTGCTGTTTCAGAAACTTGTAATAAATAATTATGCTCACTGGATTCTGCAATAATTTTTTCCCAGATAAATTGCTCTTGTGCATCGTTTAACAAGAGAGGCGAAGTTGAGGATTTTCGCGCATGATCATGCCATAACTGAGTCAGCCACGTTGTGAGCGGTAAGATCGCTGGTGTTGGCCACGCGGATTTTTCTTCGGCAATTTGATGTTGATGATAATGCAAATGGAGTGTGGCGGATAAGCGCCGGTTAGGCGTGAGGATAACGCTGTCTGCAGGAAAGCTGGTAAAGAAATGTGAGAATGGCATGATGATTCCTAAATTTATAACCGAAATTTTGCTGTCTTTCTGCAACAGAGAGCTGTAATCAAGAGTCTGTCATCCTGAAGCAGGAGTCTGTCATCCTGAAGCAGGAGTCTGTCATCCTGAGCGCGGCTCTTGCTTTTGCGCGAAGGATCTCATGATGAATATGCATAATTCATTGGGAGATCCTTCGCGCAAAAGCAAGAGCCGCGCTCAGGATGACAGACTCCTGCTTCAGGATGACAACTCCTGTAAATACTCACCGACCAATCGTATTCTATCTTTCGCTTCATGTTTATCCAGTGTAAATCGCAATCGATTCGCACCATCCAGTTTATAGCGCGCAGATTTCATTTGTATCAGGCGGATAATTGTTTCCGGTTTGATATTTGGTCGTTCATTAAATTCAAATTTACCGCCTTTTTCTCCCGCATCAATCTTGGTAATTCCCAATGCATCTGCCTGCTGTTTCAATTCCGTTATCGCAATCAGATTTTTCAAAGGATCTGGGAGCAACCCAAAACGATCGATCATTTCTACCTGAATTTCATCCAGTTCAGATAGTGTGCGCGCATTGGCAATACGTTTGTAAAATTGCAAACGTAATTGCACATCCTGCAAATAATCTTCGGGAATCAAGGCTGAAATATGCAAATCAACTTCTGAACGATGTTGCAATAACGATTTTTCAGCATCCGGTTCCTTGCCAGCTTTTAATGAGTCGACCGCACGTGATAATAAATCCATATATAAACTAAAACCGATTTCTTCAATATCACCACTTTGTGATTCACCCAGTAATTCACCTGCACCACGAATTTCAAGATCATGTGTTGCTAGCGTAAAACCAATGCCTAACTCATCCAGCGAAGAAATGGCATCGAGTCTTTTGATCGCGTCCGATGTCATTTGTTTGCGCGGTGGAGCGAGTAGATAAGCATAAGCCTGATGATGTGAACGACCCACGCGTCCACGCAATTGATGTAATTGTGCAAGTCCAAATTTATCGGCACGATTAATAATAATTGTATTGGCAGTTGGAATATCAATTCCACTTTCAATAATCGTTGAACACACTAGCACATTATAATGACGATGATAAAAATCCGTCATCGCACGTTCGAGTTCACGTTCATGCATTTGTCCATGAGCAACCAATGGACGCGATTCAGGAATAAGCGCTTTGATATCTTCGGCTTTTTTATTAATCGTATTTACTTCATTATGCAGAAAATACACTTGTCCACCACGCATGATTTCACGCTGGATCGCTTCCTTGATAATCGTATCCTGATATTCATGCACAAATGTTTTCACGGATAAACGACGCAACGGTGGTGTAGCAATCACAGACAGATCACGAATACCCGCCAATGCCATATTCAAGGTACGTGGAATTGGCGTCGCAGTTAATGTCAGGATATCAACCATGGAACGCAAGGATTTTAATTTTTCTTTTTGTTTGACACCAAACCGATGCTCTTCATCAATAATCACTAGTCCCAGTGATTTAAATTTAATATCGTCCTGCAATAATTTATGCGTGCCAATGACAATATCCACTTTGCCTTCTTCCATGCGCTGCAAAACATTTTTACTTTCTTTTCCAGTGCGAAAACGTGAAAGCATTTCCACTTGCACTGGCCATTCAGCAAAACGATTACGGAAATTTTCAAAATGCTGCTGGGCAAGAAGAGTAGTGGGAACCAGTAATACGACTTGTTTACTATTTTGCACCGCAAGAAACGCAGCGCGTAATGCCACTTCTGTCTTGCCAAAACCAACATCACCACAAATCACTCTATCCATGGGTTTGGTGGATGTCATATCTGCAAACACCTGATCAATTGCCTGTAATTGATCAGGTGTTTCTTCAAACGGAAATGCTGCTGCAAATGTTGCATACGCTTCTTCTGGCAATTCATAAACATGTCCACTGCGAGCTGCACGTTTTGCATATAAATCGAGTAATTCTGCTGCTACATCCCGAATTTTTTCTGCAGCACGACGGCGGGCACGCGACCATTGGTCAGTACCCAATTTATTCATGGGAGTATGTTCAGGGTCTGCTCCGGTATAACGACTAATGAAATGCAAGGATGAAACAGGCACATATAATTTTGCCTGGTGCTGATATTCCAGCATTAAAAATTCACCAACATGATCACCCACTTTCAGGGTTTGCAAACCACGATAACGTCCAACACCATGATCAATGTGCACAACAGGATCATTAATTTGTAATTCAGTAAGATCACGAATTAATGCATCAGGATCTTGCACCGTCTTTTTGCGTAAACGACGTTGCATGACGCGCTGACCGTATAACTGTGTTTCCGGCAGCACAGTGATCTTTTGTTGTTGCAGTACAAATCCTTGCTCCAGTGCAGTCACTACCATGCCAAAACGTTCGTTTGATGCTAAAAAATCTGACCAGCCATGAAAAAATTTTGGCGATAAGGCAATGCCACGAAATAATTGCAGAATCACTTCACGCCGACCTAATGTTTCCGCGCAAAATAAAATTCGTGTTTCATTATTTGCAATATAATCCTGCAAGGGTTGCAAAGGTTGTGAAGCCTTGTGATTAATTTCCAGTTGCGGAGCAGGTAAGGTTGCAAATTCATGCGCATTTTTTCTGGTTGCATTATTAATTTGAATATCAGCGTACTGATGCAAGGATTGATTTAAATTATCCACTGGAATAAAAGCTTGCGAAGGTGGCAGCAAGGGACGAGTGATATCGTAGCGACCTTGTTCATAACGTGCAGCAATTTCCTGCCAGAATTCCACTGCTTTTGTCTGAATTTCACCTATTGTAATAATCAGCGTATTTTCCGGTAAATATTCAAATAAACTTGCGGTTTTTTCAAAAAATAAAGGTAAATAATATTCAATACCAGGTGAATAAATACCATCTGTTATATCCTGATACAACGGACACTTCAGTGGATTGCCGCTAAATTGGCTGCGAAATGCCTGACGAAAATGTTCGATGGCATTTTCTGTCATGGGAAATTCGCGTGCTGGCAATAAATGAATATCAGTAATTTTATCTTGTGATAATTGTGTTTCAATGGAAAAAACGCGTATGGAATCCACTTCATCATCAAACAAATCAATCCGAAAAGGTGTATGACTACCCATGGGAAATAAATCAATGATGGAACCACGAATGGCAAATTCGCCATGTTCACGCACCTGACTGACATGATGATAGCCAGCTTGCGTTAATTGTGTGCGCAGAATATCGGGGTTTAATTTATCACCCACTTTCAGCATTAATCCATGTGCATCAAGAAAATGTCGTGGCGGCAGACGATGCATCATGGTGGCAACGGTCGTAATGACAGCACCATCTTGCATGTGCGGCAAACGTGATAAAACCGCAAGACGCTCGGAAATAATATCCTGATGCGGTGAAAAATGATCGTAAGGCAAAGTTTCCCAATCAGGAAAATAATGCAGTTTTTCCGCTGCTTGTGTGAAAAACTGCAAGGCATCCAGCAAATGCGCAACAGCAAGACTGTCTTCGGCAATAATCAACAATGGCTGTTTGCGCTCGGCCATAACAGATGCAATCGCAAGCGCTGTGCTTGATCCCTGCAAATTTTTCCAGATGGAAATTTCCCCGGATTTTTTTGGAAGTGGTGGATGGAAAACATCAGCAGTTTGCATAAAAATCATCAGTTTTAACAGGTTAGAAAGTAGAGGGGTATTTTAGCAGTTGAGCCAGGAATGGGAAGCCTTCATAATATAAGGATATTAAACAGGAGTGGTTATCCATGATAAAAAGTTTCTGGTTGTTCATTATTAGTCTTTTTCTTGCTTTACCTGCTTTTGCCGATATTGATCCTGCGCCTTTATTAAACAAGGTGTCGCTGCAATTACAAGCCGATCAATGGGTGACCACCAATACAGCACTTGTTTATGTCGGCGTAAATGCTGCGATTAATGATCAGGGAATGGGTTCGATTCAGAATGATGTCATGAATAAATTAAAACAACTTTCTGATAAAGGTGATTGGCATATGATTGCTTTCAATCGCTCACTGGATCAATCCGGTCTTGAACGTGTACAAATTACTGCACAAGCAAGATTGCCACAAAATGAATTATCAGGCTTGCGAGATAAAGCCAAAAAAATCAGCAAACCCGGTGAGACATATACGATAGATAATGTTGCATTCACACCTGCTGAGGATGAATTGCAAAAAGCCAATGCAGATTTGCGTAATAATTTATATCTGCAAGCCAAAGCTGAAATCGATAGTCTCAACAAGATTTATCCCGAACAAAAATATTATTTATATAGCATTGATTTTGGCGCATCACCGATTGCACCGGCACCAATGGTGGCTGGCAATCAAATCATGATGGCAAAAATGGCAGGAGCAAGCGCGCCTGTGCAGGTAGGCAATAAAGTCAGCATGCAGGCAACCGTTGTGATTGCTTCGTTCCCTGATGTAATCTTGCAAAAAATAAATCATTGATGTGTTGTCGTGGTGAACATAACAGGAATAACTTGTGACATTGAAATTTCATTCTCGTGTAATTGGCCATCGCGGTGCATGTGGTTATGCACCGGAAAATACCATGGCTTCATTCATCAAGGCAGCGCAATTAAATCTGAAATGGGTTGAGTTTGATGTCATGCAAAGTAGTGACGGCATTCCCGTCATATTTCATGATGATGATCTTGATCGCACCACAAATGCGCGCGGCTTATTATGCAGCCAGCCTTATGCTTATTTACAATCACTGGATGCTGGCAAATGGTTTAATACAGCATTTTCTGGCGAACGCATTCCCTCATTGATGACAGTCATTGCATTTTTGCAGGAAGCACATATTGCAGCAAATATTGAAATAAAAACATTGTCGCAACATGAGGAAAATCTGGTGAAACATGTCATCAGGGAAATGCAGCCTTATTTACAAAAAGCCAATGACAATTATTTATTTTCCAGCTTCTCATTTGAAGCTTTACGCCTGCTACGTCGTTATGCACCCAATTGCCAGCTAGGCATGTTGTTACATGATTGGGAAAAAAACTGGCGAGAAATAAGCGATGAATTGCAATGTGTTTCCATTAATGTGAATGAAAGAATCATGACAGAAACAATGGCACGCGAAATCAAGGAGCAGGGGAAATGGTTATTGTGCTACACCGTGAATGATCCTGCACGTGCACAGGAATTATTTTCATGGGGCGTTGATGCGGTATTTAGCGATGTGCCAGACAGGATAGGTGAGTATTACGGAGAGCTGTCATCTCAGTAGCGTCATTGCGAGCGCTTTTCAGCGAAGCAATCCATTCATACCATGCATGGATTGCTTCGCTGAAAAGCGCTCGCAATGACGCTACTGAACTGAACAGGAGATCCTTCGCGCAAAAGCAAGAGCCGCACTCAGGATGATAGAATAACTTCATACATTCAATTAATTAGCCCAATAAAAACGTGACCGAGCCACAGTCTTGATATAATAAACAAATCGATGACCTGCAAGGAGTGAACTGATGGATAGCTTACTAAGTGGTTTGAATATTATCGATTATCTTATTATCGCCATTTTATTTTTATCCATCCTCATCGGTTTTACACGCGGGCTCATCAGTGAATTAACTTCCTTGCTAACATTAATTGCCGCATTTGCTGTCGCAATCGCATTCACTACACCACTGGCAAATTATTTTAATCAGACTTCTGTCGTTCAGGATGCAGTCAATCATACGACGAGTGCAGTTGGCACTAGCACTGCAACCGCAGCTTCTTATACGACCATTTGCGTCAGTTTCGCCATTTTATTTTTTGCGACACTGATCGTCGGCGGCTTGATAAAAATGATATTGAATGCTTTTGTGCAACGTGGCTTTATTGCCTTTGGCAACCGAATATTAGGTGCAGTGTTTGGGTTATTACGCGGATTTTTATTTGTGATTGCGCTTATTTTTCTCGTGCAATTATCACCGTTTGCCAAAGAAGACTGGTGGGTACAATCAAAATTCGTTCCTTATTTTGCACCACAAGTCGCATGGTTAGGTTCTGTTGTTTCTCCCGCGCTGGATAATATGAAATCCAGCTTCAGTTCAATAATTGATGGCACCAAAGGTGCTTTAAATCAGCTTGGCGGTAAAGCAAATAATGCTATTCATCAATGAGTTAATTTGTAACATTTGACATGCTGACAATAATTGAACAAAATAGCCGCTAAATAAATATAAATTTACTCAGAATTTCAAACCATGAATAGCCAAAAATTACATTCTCATCTCATGCCCGCCGTCATGCATTATGTCGGCTGCAATTTCCTGCAAATAAAATTTGATTCCAGAGTATTTCAGGTTTTGATAGAAGAGTGTACTGAAAGTGGATTTAAATATTATGGATATAATGAAAGTGGAATGTATACATCTGCTAAAGCAATCAATCTTTTTAGAAATGAAAAAGACATGCCTGAATCAGAAATTGTATTCACAGGTGAAATTACTGCTGCTACTGCACAGGATCTTAGAACAACAATGGAATTAGTTTATCGTGATAATTTACATTCACCCGCTGTTCCATTTCATCAAATCAATAAATGCCTGACTAAATGTGGAATACCTCCATTAGTCTCTTCATTTGTAAACAAACATGAAATGAAATATCACAGGCGATTTCAGCTGATACTGGATCAAATATCCAAAGGGTTACCTTTTAAGCAAAATACAATCAATCTAAATACAAACATACATGATTCATCGCTCGGCGTAGCAAGTATAACAACGCTAGCACAGCGTCTGACAGCAGCCAAATCTCATCGTGATTTATATTATCTCAATATTGATTTATCCCATATGGATATTGATTCTGAATGCATCAGTATATTGTTGCAAATGCTCATCTCGGAAAATTGTCCGTACCGATTAAAAATTACTGGACTGGAAAACGTGTTGCATGTTTTAAAATTTTATTTGTATATACATAAAAACACAGTATCACTTCCTGATGATGTCCTGAAAATTATTTTACAATATTCAACCCTTCTCAATCAGGTTAATATAACTCACAATCATTCCTTTCATATTTTCAGCAAAATAAGAACTAATAATCCAGAAGCTATTTTTTCTCTTATCTCTTCACGACAGGATTTTCTGGTAGTTGATTCACTGGCAAAATTGATTAGCGACATGTTTTATGATGCTGAACTCAGTAAGCTGATATTCACAGATGCGTGCGATATATTGAAAAATATCTACCTGAAACTTGATAAACACGAAGGTAATATTCTGTCACAAAGCGTAAGCGATAATCAGGTTGCTGAGCTGATTGGCGAACGTAATGGTGCGCAAATAACGGGAATGATAAAGATATATCATGAAAGTGTTTCTAAAAAAAACCAGCCAGGCAATAGTAATATTTTCAGCAAGAAACCAGTTGCGCAAATTTACGAGCATTGCCTGAAGAAAACCCTGCCACAACGCAAGCAAGCGATTACGCAACTGATACAAGATTTTATTGCTAAAAAAATCAAAAAAACTGTTACTGCTTATAAGCTTCCGCTTCAATATCAATCTTCACCTCATCACTCACACCAGGCAAATAAGAGGTAATCCCAAACTCTGAACGTTTGATGACTGTCGATGCGGTAAAACCAACTGTCATTTTATCTGTGACTGGACTTACACCTGATTTATTTAGTTTGACATTGAGAGTGACTGGTTTTGTGACACCATGCAATGTCAACATGCCTTGCACTTTTGCTGTATTACCATGAGCTATCACTTTATCACTGACAAATTTTGCTGTTGGATATTTGGCAACATCAAGAAATAATTCGCCTTTCAGATGTTTATCAAATTCAGGAATGCCTGTTGCAAGATCCGTGACATTAATACTGATATCCACTTTACTTTTGTCCGGATTTTCCTTATCGAGTATTAACGTGCCATTTACCAGCCATTTTCCCGACGGATGGGAAAAATCAAAATGGCTGGCATGCCACAACACATAAGAATGATTGGGATCAAACGTATAAGTATCTGCAGCAAACATATTCATGCTAATCACATACATGCAACAGGCAAAAATAAATTTAGATATAAACTTCATGATACTCTCCC
>Ga0206802_1111_pt1 | contig 20357 bp, 13 predicted proteins | sample Alteio_BWOrgCont_63_FD_152902 | JGI IMG/M metagenome (GOLD analysis project Ga0206802, IMG submission 152902) | Enriched cells from forest soil in Barre Woods Harvard Forest LTER site, Petersham, Massachusetts, United States -... | ecosystem: Environmental > Terrestrial > Soil > Temperate forest >... | reverse complement strand
GGAACGTGCGTAGCCAAACAAATCGATACGAGTCATGCGATTGCGTCTTGCGCAGAGCAAACAAAGACGGTTCTTTGAGGGCAGTAAGGTCTTTGGAATACCAGTTTGAAACAAATCTGTCTTCCGGAGTATCTGACGAAAAAGCCCCTTTCGGAAAATAATGCGACTGTGCGCCTACAGATAGGCAAAAAAGGCAGAGAAATCCAGTGAGCAGAATTTGTTTCGCCAAAATCCTTTGCAATGGATACCCTGCGCACAATTGAATAGGGAGCATATACGTTTTAGACACCGCCGCGATAGTTTGTGTTCCGATACTCACTCCGTATATCGATCTCGCCGTTCCTTAGATGAGTCTAGATGGGCTTGGCCTGTCGCTGTTTGGCAAGTTCGGCCTCAAAGGCTTGCTGACGCTCGGCGACATAGCTTTGGTAGCCTGCTGGGTCGATGAAGGCGTTGGAGTCGCCGGATTGTTTACGGGCGAATTTGCCGAGGAGGTCGAAGTAGCCGCCGTGGGCTCCGAGGAAGATGTCGCAGGGCAAGGACTTGAGGGTTTGGAACTGACGGGTGTAATCGGCGGCCATCTGCGGGTATTGGGGGTCATTGATGAGGTTTTGGCCTGGATTGATGTTGGGGCTGCCGACAATGACGGTGTTGTAACTCTTGCCGCTATCTTTCAGGATTGTGGTCCAGGTGGTGCAGCCTTTGGTGTGGCCAGGAGTTTTATGGGCGGTGAGGGTAGTGTCACCGAGGGTGACCGTTTCGCCGTCGTGGAGGATGCGGCTGACTTTGGCGGGCGGATAGAGGAACTCTGTGCGCTTGCCAAAGAGGAAATCGGTTTTGCCGCCGGATTCGACTACGGGAACGTCTCCGTCCATGACCATGTATTTGGCGCCGGTTTCGCGCAGGATTTCGGCACTGCCGGCGCAGTGGTCGTAGTGGGCATGGCTGATGAGCAGGATTTTTACCTCTTTCCAGTGGAAGCCGAGCTTTTCGACACTGGCGCGGATTTGCGGGGGCGAACTCACCAAGTTGCTGTTGATGAGAATGTGTCCGCGCGGGGTGGTGATGAGGTAACTGGCCAGGTCGCGGCTGCCGACGTAGTGGAGATTGCCGGCGATGCGGAAGGGCGGCATGGGGGTGGTCCAGTCGGGGTCGAGATCAGCGTGAGCGGCAATTGGGAGAGCAGCGTCTACCGCGGTTATTGCGGCGGTTGAGGCGAGGAGGGTGAGGACGGAGCGTCTGTTGAGATTGGTGCTGAGATTGTTGGCGGGGTTGTTGCTCGGCGGCATGGTGTGGCTCCCAGGGGTTCAGTATAGGGAGCGGTGCGGGTGTGGATTTCCCGCTTGGGACGATTGATTTGAGAGAATGTTCCTTCGACGTTACGGGGATGGTGTATGGCTGCTGTGGTTTGGAACGAGGCGCTGTTGGAGCAGGCTGAGGCGCTTTGCCGGGCGGCGCATGAGTGCGCGCGGCGGGGGTGGGTTCCGGCCACTGCTGGGAACTTCAGTTTTCGCGATGCTGAGTCTGGGCGGATCTTTATTACGGCTAGCGGGCTGGATAAGGGCGCGATTACGCCGGACGATTTGCTGGAGATCGATGCTGATTACAATGTTCTGGCTGGTGCGGGGAAGCCTTCTGCGGAGACTTCGCTGCATGGGGTGATCTATCGCGACCGGCCGGGGACTGGCGCGATCTTTCATGTGCATACGATCTGGAATACGCTGCTTTCGGACCGATTTGCGAAGGCCGGGGCTGTGGCGCTTGAGGCCTATGAGTTGCTGAAGGCGCTTTCTAGTGTGACTACACACCGGCATCGGGAGCTGGTGCCGATTCTCGAGAATTCGCAAGAGTATGTGGGGTTGGCGCTGGAGCTGGAGGTTGCGCTCAAGAATTATCCGGAGGCGCATGGAGTCTTGCTGCGGCGGCATGGGCTCTATACTTGGGGAAAATCGGTGGCTGAGGCGCGGCGGCATCTTGAGGCGCTGGAATTTTTGTTTGAGGTTGAATCGCGGCGGCTGTGTTTTGAATCCTGAGTGTGTTCGGTTCTGGGCTGGAAAAAGCTATACAAAACTGTAAAAGGCTAGAGATACAAAGTATCCCATCCTTAACCGCAAACAGCGCGGTGAAGGTGGGGCACCCCGCACTTGTGGAGGTTGGCGATGGCTGTGGTTCGGGTTCCTGCGGAAGAGAAGACGCTGCATGATGAGCAGTCGATACGGGCGGAACTCGCGCCGATGGGCGTGGAGTATGAGCGCTGGGATTTGTCGCGCATGGCTGACGATGCTTCCGCGGATGCGGTGCTGGCGGCCTATGCTGCTGAGATCGACGAGATGAAGCGGCTGGGCGGGTACACAACGGCGGATGTGATCGATGTGAATGCCGAGACGCCCGGGTTGGAGACGATGCTGGCGCGCTTCGATAAAGAGCACACGCACTCGGAGGATGAGGTGCGGTTCATCCTGGCCGGGCGCGGGATTTTCTTTCTGCGCGAGTATGAGCGCGTGGTTTCGGTGGAGGTTGGGCCGGGAGATTTGCTGAAGGTGCCGAAGGGGACGACGCACTGGTTCACGCTGTGCGAGGAGCGGCGGATTCGGGCGATTCGGTGGTTTCAGGATACGACCGGGTGGACTCCGCATTACACGGGATCGGGCGTGGATGCGGGCTATGAGCCGGTTTGCTTTGGGCCTGTTTACCTGGGCGAGCGCGTGACTTCGAACGTCGCGAGCGCCTTGCAGGGATGACGCCGCCGCGGCTCTATCTGCTGGATGTGGAGGGGACTACGTCACCTCTTTCGCTGGTGACAGAACAGCTTTTCCCTTATGCGCGCAAGCATCTCAAGCGCTTTATTCTCGACCATGTCGACGAAGCCGATGTGCGCGCCGACCTGGCGCTGTTGGCTGAAGAGCGCATGGAAGAACGGGATGACGAGGCTCCGCGGGTCGAACCTGAGTGGGATGTGGCGGACGACGCTGAGCCGGGGATTGTGTATCTGCTGTGGCTGATGGATCGGGATCGCAAGTCTACCGCGCTGAAGAGCCTGCAGGGGAAGATCTGGAAGGCCGGATTTGAGGCTGGCGAGCTGGTGGGAACAGTCTTCGCCGATGTGCCGGAGGCGCTGGCGCGATGGAGCCGGACTGCTAAGGTCGCGATCTACTCTTCGGGGTCGGTGGAGGCGCAGCAACTGCTCTTTCGGCATTCGAGCGCTGGCGATCTTACGCCTTATATCTCTGGATATTTCGATACGCGGGTTGGGGCTAAGGGTTCGGCGGAGAGTTATCGGGCGATTGCTGCTGCGACGAGTGTAGCCGTGGGCGAAATACTCTTTGTCTCCGATGTGGTGCGGGAGCTGGATGCTGCGCGTGAGGCTGGGTGTGGGACACGGCTGAGCGTGCGGGCGGGGAATGCTGCTGTTGCCGACACGAATGGCCATGCGGAGATTCGATCCTTTGCTGGGATTGCGTAACGATCAATGCAATCTCATGGCATTTGCTGCTCCACTGGGGTAGCCTCGAAGAGTGATCTTCGAGAATCCAGCGGTGGGGATGTTGCATGAGCTGCAGACGACGCCCTATGTGCGTTTTTCGCTGCTGGCTGTGAGTTCGATCTTCTTTCTGGTGGATCCGTTTGCGGCGATTCCTTCGTTTCTGGCGATTACCGAGAGCTGCGATGCGAAGAGGCGCAGGGGCACGGCGCGCAAGGGCGCGATTACCTGCTTCATCGTTTTGACGGTTTTTGCGCTGGCTGGACGGGTGATCTTTCGCATGTTTGGGATTACGCTGCCGGCTTTTGAGATTGCCGGTGGGCTGATTTTGCTGCTGATCGGTCTGGACATGCTGGAGGCGAAAAGGTCGCCCACGCAGGAGACGAGCGGAGATACAGAAGAGGCCGCGGCCAAGGAATGCGCGGGTGAAGAAGCGGGGATTGTGCCTCTGGGGATTCCGATGTTGGCTGGACCGGGTGCGATTTCTTCGGTCATGGTGCTGGTGGGGCAGGTGACGACGGCCTGGCAAATGGCGGCAATTGTAGGCTGCATCGCGTTTACCGCGCTGGTGAGCTACTTTGTGCTGGCTGGGGCGAGCCGGGTGCGCGGGTTTCTGGGCGAGACGGGGATTCGGATTCTGGTGAGGATCATGGGATTGCTGCTGGTGGCGCTGGCCATGCAGTTCTTTGTGAATGGGCTTACGGACCTGGGCGTGATTGCGCATCAGCCGGTTGGGCAATAATCGCAGATTGCGTGAATTGCCGCGTCTTTGTTGAGGATTGAGGCCATGATTGGGCTCATTTCCACAAGCGAAAGCGGGTTTTCAACACGAATTGGCTTGCAATGCGGCTCGTCCGTTGCTATTCTCGGAAAGTTGCAACCGGGAGCCTGGCGGTTTGAAGGCTAACGGGGGTAAGAAATAGACAAATTAGCAGGCAGCGTAAGGCAAGCGGTTTTCAGAGCGGTCCAGAAAGATTAGGACACGGGCTTGCAAAAGAGAGTGGCTAGTGATACTCTCGAAAAGTTGCTTAAGAGCAGTGGAGCTTCTCAAGGTGGCCTGGTTTTAGTTGGGTAGCCTGTTCCGCAAGGGATGAAAAGAAGCCGGTTCGTTGGGTGAGGCGAGGCAAGTGCCCCTCTCCCCTGTAGGGAATCCCGCAGAGAACATTACCATTGCAAGACCCGGAGACGCGAGTCTTCGCGAGCCAAAATTGGCTCGGCCCCGTTTCGATTGGGGACTGGTTGATCTTTCAAAATTTGCGCAGCAGCGATTTTTCAGATGCCCGATTCGTCGGTCGCTCTTTGGTTCGCTCTTCGAGTTTCAACCGCGATTCATGGGAATGCGCGGCTCGATATGAGAGTGAAAACAAAAGAGATTGACAGAACGATGAATTTTCAAGTAGTCTGGGAAAGGCGCTAAAAACGATCGGACATGAAAGTGAATGACGTTGCGCACAAGTTCGAGGACACCTGGAGCTAGTCTTCAGGCCTCGATCCTAACGGCACCGCTCAGGCGGAGGGTCGTCAAGGATCTTTGACAACAGGTTGAACGTGCCAGTCGTGATGAAGACAAGCAGCTTTGGCTTGAATCTTCTCACAACATAAGTCACTACGGACTTGATCCGTAGTGCAGCCAGATCCAGGTCGACCTCCGTCGCCTAGGACTGGTGATCAGTTTCAAACGAGAGTTTGATCCTGGCTCAGAATCAACGCTGGCGGCGTGCCTAACACATGCAAGTCGAACGAGAAAGGGTAGCAATACCTGAGTACAGTGGCGCACGGGTGAGTAACACGTGACTAACCTACCCTGGAGTGGGGAATAACTGAGGGAAACCTTAGCTAATACCGCATAATACCTACGGGTCAAAGGAGCAATTCGCTTCAGGAGGGGGTCGCGGCCGATTAGTTAGTTGGCGGGGTAATGGCCCACCAAGACAGTGATCGGTATCCGGCCTGAGAGGGCGCACGGACACACTGGAACTGAAACACGGTCCAGACTCCTACGGGAGGCAGCAGTGGGGAATTTTGCGCAATGGGGGAAACCCTGACGCAGCAACGCCGCGTGGAGGATGAAATCCCTTGGGATGTAAACTCCTTTCGATCGGGACGATTATGACGGTACCGGAAGAAGAAGCCCCGGCTAACTTCGTGCCAGCAGCCGCGGTAATACGAGGGGGGCAAGCGTTGTTCGGAATTATTGGGCGTAAAGGGAGTGTAGGCGGTTTGGTAAGTTGTGTGTGAAATCTTCGGGCTCAACCCGAAGTCTGCACACAAAACTGCCGGGCTTGAGGGTGGGAGAGGTGAGTGGAATTTCCGGTGTAGCGGTGAAATGCGTAGATATCGGAAGGAACACCTGTGGCGAAAGCGGCTCACTGGACCATTTCTGACGCTGAAACTCGAAAGCTAGGGGAGCAAACAGGATTAGATACCCTGGTAGTCCTAGCCCTAAACGATGACTGTTTGGTGTGGCGGGTACCCAATCCCGCCGTGCCGTAGCTAACGCGTTAAACAGTCCGCCTGGGGAGTACGGTCGCAAGGCTGAAACTCAAAGGAATTGACGGGGGCCCGCACAAGCGGTGGAGCATGTGGTTTAATTCGACGCAACGCGAAGAACCTTACCTGGGCTCGAAATGTACAGGAATCCGGTGGAAACATCGGCGCCCAGCAATGGGCCTGTATATAGGTGCTGCATGGCTGTCGTCAGCTCGTGTCGTGAGATGTTGGGTTAAGTCCCGCAACGAGCGCAACCCTTACCTCCAGTTGCTACCATTTAGTTGAGCACTCTGGCGGAACCGCCTCGGATAACGGGGAGGAAGGTGGGGATGACGTCAAGTCCTCATGGCCTTTATGTCCAGGGCTACACACGTGCTACAATGGCCGGTACAAACCGTCGCAAAGCCGCGAGGTGGAGCTAATCGGAAAAAGCCGGCCTCAGTTCGGATCGCAGTCTGCAACTCGACTGCGTGAAGCTGGAATCGCTAGTAATCGTGGATCAGAATGCCACGGTGAATACGTTCCCGGGCCTTGTACACACCGCCCGTCACATCACGAAAGTGGGTTGCACTAGAAGCCGGTGGGCTAACTCGCAAGAGAGGCAGCCGTCCAAGGTGTAATTCATGATTGGGGTGAAGTCGTAACAAGGTAGCCGTAGGAGAACCTGCGGCTGGATCACCTCCTTTCTAAGAGAGAACGCTGTGGCGCTTACATTCCTTCCGCTTAGGCGGAACGTCGCGAGACGTAGAGTGTGGCGGCCACACAACCTCCTGGGCAATGTCGCAAGACATGGTCTAGGAGAGTCCGGTTCAGGCCTTCTCTGACTGATTTGTCTTCCACGATGGTCATCTCGGGCGTAGCCTGAGAGCACGTTCAACCTTGTCCTCGAAACCTTTTTGAATGGATGAGGATGGATTTAGAGCAGTTAGGTTTCCGCTGTGCGCGAGCGCATGGAAGCCGCAGGAGTGCCGCCAAGCCGGGCCTGTAGCTCAGTTGGTTAGAGCGCACCCCTGATAAGGGTGAGGTCGGTAGTTCGAATCTACCCAGGCCCACCATCTCAGCCGCACGTTCCCAAGCAGTTGGGGCTGTAGCTCAGTTGGGAGAGCACCTGCTTTGCAAGCAGGGGGTCAACGGTTCGATCCCGTTCAGCTCCACCACTCCTCAGATCATTCACTGTATCCGGTTGGATGCCGAGCTTCAACTCTCGGCATCGACCCGGAGACAGGGCTGAATTGCTTATCAAGTTTAGCGTTCAGCTGGTTTCCAAGCCCTAGGGCTCAGATGCTTCGACATAGAAGCATCGTATGTTCTTTGACAACGAAATTGATTGGGTAATACAAGGCCGAGCACATTTTGGCCGTCTGTATATGTCGCAAGACAGAACGCAGCGGCTAGGAAAGTGTTCAATGTAAGAAGAGTGTCTTTAAGGAGAAGGGTCGTAGCGACGAGAGTCGCGGCGATCGATCTCAAGGCGGATAAATCAAGGTTAGCTTTGAACAGGACCGAAGCGATTCGGCTCCCTGCGCTGGAGTTAATTCTATGGTCAAGCTACTAAGGGCGCACGGTGGATGCCTTGGCAGAGACAGGCGAAGAAGGACGTGGCAAGCTGCGATAAGCTTCGGGAAGCCGCACACAGGCGTTACATCCGAAGATCTCCGAATGGGGAAACCCTCCTGAGCAATCCTCAGGAACGTCCCGCTGAATACATAGGCGGGAACGAGCGAACCCAGGGAAGTGAACCATCTCAGTACCTGGAGGAAAAGAAAGAAACCTCGATTGCGAAAGTAGTGGCGAGCGAAATCGCAACAGCCCAAACCGTAGATATTTCGGTATCTGCGGGGTTGTAGGGCCGGCAACAGTAGAGTTACCAATCTGGTAGATAGTCGAATCCTCTGGAAAGTGGATCCAAAGAGCGTGACAGGCGCGTAGGCGAAATCTATCCAGACTCGAAGCCGGTACCTGAGTAAGGCGGGGCACGTGAAACCCTGCTTGAATCCACGGGGACCATCCCGTAAGGCTAAATACTAGTCTCTGACCGATAGTGAACCAGTACCGTGAGGGAAAGGTGAAAAGCACCCCGTCGAGGGGAGTACAAAGTACCTGAAACCGTGTGCCTACAAGCAGTGGGAGGACTATGCCCGCAAGGGAATGTCTGACCGCGTGCCTATTGCATAATGAGCCGGCTAGTTATTCTTGTCAGCAAGGTTAAGCGTAAGCGAGCCGAAGCGAAAGCGAGTCTGAACAGGGCGTTCAGTTGGCAGGAATAGACGCGAAGCGGGATGATCTACCCATGGCCAGGTTGAAGGTGGGGTAACACCCACTGGAGGACCGAACCGGTGTTTGTTGAAAAAAGCTCGGATGAGCTGTGGGTAGGGGTGAAAGGCTAATCAAATTCCGTGATAGCTCGTTCTCTCCGAAATAGCTTTAGGGCTAGCCTCGGATGATTTGCACTGGTGGTAGAGAGATGGATGGACTAGGGGGCTTTCCGGCTTACTGAATCCAACCAAACTACGAATGCCAGTGACAACCAGTCCGGGAGTCAGACAGTGGGGGCTAAGCTTCATTGTCGAGAGGGAAACAGCCCAGACCGCCTGCTAAGGTCCCCAAGTTACAGTTAAGTGGGAAAGGAAGTCGGAACGCTCAGACAGCCAGGAGGTTGGCTTAGAAGCAGCCATCCTTTAAAGAAAGCGTAATAGCTCACTGGTCAAGCGGTCCGGTGCCGACAATACAACGGGGCTAAAACTGTACACCGAAGCAGCGGATGCACAACTTATGGTTGTGCGTGGTAGGAGAGCATTCTCAACCGCAGCGAAGCCTGACCGAGAGGACAGGTGGAGCGTTGAGAAGAGACCCTGCCGGCATAAGTAGCGATAACGGAGGTGAGAACCCTCCGCGCCGAAAGTCTAAGGTTTCCTGAGGAAGGTTAATCCGCTCAGGGTTAGGCGGTCCCTAAGTCGAGGCCGAAAGGCGTAGATGATGGACATCCGGTTAATATTCCGGACCTCCCAATGTTCGTTTGACGATGGGGTGACGCAGAAGGATAATCGTGCCGCCATATGGCTATAGCGGTCGATGCACGTAAGCTGGTTCCGATAGGCAAATCCGTCGGGGCTTAACAGTGAGGTGCAAAGCAGTCCCTTTTGGGGCTAAGACGATGATTCCACGCTGCCAAGAAAATCCTCTAAGGAGAACAAAGGGAACCGTACCCCAAACCGACACAGGTAGACGAGGAGAATATCCACAGGCGCTCGAGTGAAAGCTCGTTAAGGAACTCGGCAAATTAGATCCGTAACTTCGGGAGAAGGATCGCCCTCCGTAAGGAGGGTCGCAGTGAAGCGCGTACGGCGACTGTTTAACAAAAACACAGGTCTCTGCTAAGTCGAAAACGACGTATAGGGGCTGACGCCTGCCCGGTGCTGGAAGGTTAAAAGGAGAGGTTAGCGCAAGCGAAGCTTTGAATTGAAGCCCCAGTGAACGGCGGCCGTAACTATAACGGTCCTAAGGTAGCGAAATTCCTTGTCGGGTAAGTTCCGACCTGCACGAATGGCGTAACGATCGTACGACTGTCTTAACGAGTTGCTCGGCGAATTTGTAGTACCGGTGAAGATGCCGGTTACCCGCAGCTAGACGGAAAGACCCCGTGCACCTTTACTACACCTTAACTATGGGTTATGACTCTTACTGCGCAGGATAGGTGGGAGGCTTTGATATCGGATTCTCGGATTCGATGGAGCCACCGGTGAGATACCACCCTGTGAGTGTTGTGATCCTAACCTCCTCCCGTGATCCGGGAGAGGGACATAGTTAGGCGGGTAGTTTGACTGGGGCGGTCGCCTCCCAAAATGTAACGGAGGCGCGCGAAGCTACTCTCAGACTGTTTGGAAATCAGTCGTCGAGTGCAAAAGCATAAGAGTGGTTAACTGTGAGACCTACAAGTCGAGCAGGTGCGAAAGCAGGCTTTAGTGATCCGGTGGTTCTGTATGGAAGGGCCATCGCTCAACGGATAAAAGGTACGCCGGGGATAACAGGCTGATCGAAGCCAAGAGTTCATATCGACGCTTCGGTTTGGCACCTCGATGTCGGCTCATCGCATCCTGGAGCTGTAGAAGGTTCCAAGGGTTAGGCTGTTCGCCTATTAAAGCGGTACGTGAGCTGGGTTCAGAACGTCGCGAGACAGTTCGGTCCCTATCTGCTGTGGGCGTAGGAAATTTGAGGAGGGCTGTCCTTAGTACGAGAGGACCGGGATGGACGAACCTCTTGTGTTCCAGTTGTCTTGCCAAAGGCACGGCTGGGTAGCGAAGTTCGGTTGTGATAACCGCTGAATGCATATAAGCGGGAAGCACGCTCCAAGATGAGATTTCCCTGAAGGGCCCAGGAAGACCACCTGGTTGATAGGCTGGAGGTGGAAGTGCAGTAATGCATGTAGCTTACCAGTACTAATCGCCCGTTCGGCTTGTCCATAGAATTAACTCCGCGCAGTATCAACTGCACTTGAGATTCTTCTTAGGACATTCTTCGTAGATGTCTTGTAACACCCAATCAATTTTCGTTTGAGTCCTTAATTTTTTGGCGCCAGATTGCTGTTCGCACCTGGGTTCACGCTCACGAAGAAACTGTCTGTAATGTGAGCCGTTCAGAGTGCCTGGCTGCAGGGAACCACCTGCCAAGCGCCATCAAGTTTGCCGGCGGCAATACCGCGAGGGATCACCCGTTCCCATCCCGAACACGGAAGTTAAGCCTCGTTGGGCCGATGGTACTGCACGGGTAACTGTGTGGGAGATTAGGTTACTGCCGGCATAATCATGAACACGAAGGCCAGTCCATTGCGGACTGGCCTTCGTGCTTTTGCGGGTTTGTTTTGAAAGAATGTCGCTATGAGTTATGCCGTTAAAGAGATTTTTTATACGCTGCAAGGTGAGGGCGCGCAGGCTGGGCGCGCAGCTGTCTTTTGCCGCTTTGCGGGGTGCAATCTCTGGTCGGGACGCGAGAGCGACCGGGCTTCGGCGGTGTGCCGTTTTTGCGATACGGATTTTGTTGGCGTGGATGGCACTGGCGGCGGAAAGTTTGAGTCGGCTGAGGAACTGGCGCGAGCGATTGATGGGCAATGGCCGGCAGATGCAGAGCGCTCAACCGTCGCGCACGGGCGGAAGTTTGTGGTTTGCACAGGCGGCGAGCCTCTGTTGCAACTGGATGCTGCGTTGATCGATGCTCTGCACGCGCAGGGCTTTGAGATTGCGGTCGAGACCAATGGCACTGTGCAGGCTCCCGAGGGAGTGGATTGGCTATGCGTGAGTCCCAAGGCTGGTTCGCGGCTGATTCAAGAGAGCGGAGAGGAATTGAAGCTGGTCTTTCCTCAGAATGGATTCGACCCTGCGGATTTCGAGACTCTCGCGTTTCGGAATTTCTTTTTGCAGCCCATGGATGGGCTGGACCGGGTGCGCAACACTGAGCTTGCGATTCGCTACTGCATGGACCATCCGCAGTGGCGATTGAGCCTGCAAACCCACAAATTTGTGGGAATTCGATAGGAAAGCCGATGGAAACGATGGAGATCTTTAAGCAATTCAGTATCGAGGCGGCGCACTGGTTGCCCAATGTTCCGGCGGATCACAAGTGCAGGCGGATGCATGGCCACAGCTTTCAGATCCAGGTGCATGTGCGGGGGCCGGTCGATCCGCATCTGGGCTGGGTGATGGATTTTGCCGAGATCAAGGCTGCGTTTGCGCCGGTTGAAGACGAGATCGACCATCGATGCCTAAACGATGTCGAGGGATTGGAAAACCCGACCAGCGAAAATCTGGCGCGGTGGCTGTGGAAGCGGCTGAGGCCGGCGTTGCCGCTGCTTAGTAAGATTGTGGTGCAGGAGACTTGTACCAGTGGATGTGTGTTTGCTGGGGAAGTAGAAGACTGATCTCAGTATCTATTTCAGCCTCTATGACTTTTGGCCTGATTGCCTCTTGTTCAGAAGTTTCCTTTGGGCAGCAAGTCTGTCTTTATTAAGAATGCGGTTTGCTCTTTGTAGCCAGGCAGTAAACGCTTTATCCAAATCTTTATTTCGACAAAGTGCTTGGCGCTCCTGAACGGATCCGCGCGATATCACTCTGCGTACAAAATCCAGTGCGCGATCGATGGGATGGGGCAGGCTCAGCACATCGACGAATTTGTGTCTGCTTTCGGGAGCACAAAGGATACCTGCACGCCTGGCAGCGGCAACCATTTGTTCGCCTTCTAATGAGCTCAGGATACTGACAGCTTCAGTAGCAATTCGGTCGTAGTGTGGGCGCATGCTGGTCTTGCGCCCAAAGGAAGTTCGCCGTCGCTCGCGCTGCCATTCGAGGGTTTCGCTGAGTGGCACAGCACCATCCTTTCGCACTCCCTTGCGACTTACCGATTTTTGCAGGCGCGCAGCTGTTAATTCTCCTGCAATAACCTCTGTGTCTTCAGCGGAAAGCTGTGGTTTAACTTGAGCAAGCAGTTCATCTGCCTTGCTGCGCGTTTCGTGGCCTACTTTCTTCTTTTCTTTTTTGCGCGCTTCTGCATTTCGGCGATTGCCTCCCGATACGCGCTCGCTATAGTCCCTGCGTTTCTTCTCTTGAGGAGATTCTCTTTCGGGTGTCATGCGGGTAAATATATCAGTTCAAGTCTTCGGTCTTCCTTGAATGGACTCGCTTGTTTCGATCGCTATGGCCCACTTCTCTGCTTCAGCAGGGCTCAGGGTACAATCTTCGCTATGATTCGCATTGTTGCTTGCATCAAGTCTTTTCGTGGAGTGCTGTTGCTCGGTGTGTCGATCTGTTGTTCGCTTTGCTGGGCAGCTGAGATGTCCAACAATGCGGCTTCACATACCCCTGCTGAGGTGCTGCTTGTTTACAACGCGGATAGCCCCGTTTCGACTGCTGTTGCGAAGGACTATGCGGCTAAGCGCGGCGTGACCAAGTCGGTTGTGATTCACTGCGCGGACTCGGCTGTCAGCGCTGCGAATGAAACGATCTCGCTGGCGGACTATACCAGCCAGATTGCGGGGCCGATTGGGGCGTATCTCAAGCTCCATTCCGAGATCAATTTCATCGTTTTGACCAAGGGGGTGCCGATCCGTGTGCGCGGCGGCGAGACTGGTTCGCACGATGAGAATCTGCCAGCATCGGCGCCGTTGAATGCATCGGTCGATAGCTATCTGGCTGCGATGGACTACCCATCGCGGTCTGATGCCGTGAAGATCGCCATTCATGGATCGGGCGCGCGTGGGTTTGGGTGGTTGAACCATTATTGGAAGGCGGATGTGCCTTTTTCGCACGCGAAGTTTGGCGGTTATCTTGTGACGCGGCTGGATGGCTACACGCAGGCCGATGCCGAGGCGCTGGTGACGCGGGCAATTGCGGCGGAAAGTGAGAAAAATTCAAGCGGCGAGGTGCTGCTCGATGTGCAGCCTATCTTCAAGTTCAAGAGCACCGATGTTGAGGGCCAGCCACTGGATGTTACGGGTGATATTCCGGATGAGTCCGATTATGGCTCATGGAATGCGGACATGGTGAAGGCCGGGGATCTGCTGATTGCGCGCAAGGTTCGGACGGAACTCGACCGCGATGAGACTTTTGTTGGCGATCGCTCGAATCTGCGGGGGTATTTTTCCTGGGGCAGCAATGACGCGAAGTATAGCGAAAAGGCTTATGAATCGCTTACGTTCGCTCCGGGAGCGATTGGCGATACGGCGGTTTCGACGAGCGCGCGGACGTTTCTGCCGACCACGGGCGGGCAGTCTCTGATTACGGACCTGATCGCGCATGGAATCACAGGCGTGAAGGGGTATACCGATGAGCCTTTGCTACAGGCGATCGCTTCTCCTTCGATTGCGATGGAGCGGTATACCTCTGGGTTTACGCTTGCCGAGAGCCTCTATGCTGCTTCGCGATTTGTTGGCTGGGAGGATGTGGTGATTGGCGATCCGCTATGCAGGCCTGCATTCTGGAGGGTGCTGTCCTCGCATTGAACTTCGATGAAGCGAAGAACACAAAGGCCAGTCCGTTGCGGACTGGCCTTTGTGCGTTCTGGGGGAGGGACGTGTTTTTCGCCTGCCGGTCTTCCGGGATCAGGCGGGTTGTTTGGTTTCGGCTTGCTTGGCGCTGGCCTGGGTGCTGGTTTGCAGTGCGTCGAGCAGGCCGGTGGCGTCGGGGCTGCCGAGGCCGGTGGCGGCATCCCAGCCGGGACGAGCCGGGAAGGCTCCGTTGTTGCCGACGGTGATGTCGTGGAAGCCCGCGGACTGGTTGATGGCGTAGAGCTGCGGGTTGACGAAGCCCAGGCGCGTATTCAGCTTGGTGTTGAGCAGGGCGATCAGGCCGGCCCATAGCGGAGCGACCGCGCTGGTGCCGCCGACGACCATGTCCTTGCCATCTACGCGGACGTTGTAGCCGGTTTCGGGATCGGCGTCGCCGGCCACATCGGGCACGCCGCGGAAGGCCTGGGTGACGACGGCGGCCTGCCATGCGGGGCGGTCGAAGACGGTCGAGTAACCGCCGCCGCCGGCTCCGCCCTGGGCGCCATCGTTCCAGACGGATTCGGACTGGATGGTGGTTCCGTTGGCGACGAGGCTGGTGCCTCCGCAGGCCAGGACATGAGGGCTGGAGGCGGGAAAGTCGACGTGATTCTGGCCGTCGTTGACGCCGTCGCTGGAGCCGCTGTCGCCCGAGGCTACCGTGATGGAGATTCCCAAGGCTGCAGCTTCGGCCGCGATCTGGTCCATGCTCTCCATGGAAGCCTGGGTCCAGGTGGATTCCGGACCTCCCCAGCTGATGGAGAGGACCGAGGGCTTGTTGGCCTGGTCATGGATAGCGCTGCTGATGGCATCCTGGAAGCCCTGGTCGGTGTTGGGGGTGAAGTAGACAACGATGTTCGCGCCCTGGGCCACGGCGGCGGCTACTTCGATGTCCAGCATCACTTCGCCATCGGCGCTGTTGGCGGTGGTGGGGCGATTCTTGCCGTGGTCGACGGAAACGGTTTTGATCTTCGGGTTCTCAAGACCGAGGGACTGGAAGTAGGTCTTGAGATCGGCGGGACGGTATCCGCCACCCAACTCGATGATGCCAATGGTCTGGCCGGTGGCGTCACCCTTGGGGAAGCCGTAGGCTTCGGCAACCTGGGTGGGCGAGTAGGAAGTGCTGGAGGTGCGGGCGCCGAAGGCTCCGCGCGGTGCGTGATAGCGATAATGCGGCTTGGCCACGGGGCGGTCGTCGAGGCCGAAGACGCCTTGAATTGCGCTGGCGTACTGCTCAGGCACCTGGATGGCGCCGGTGCGGCCGCGATAGGTCCCTTCAGGATGCTCGTAGTCATGCAGCTCGACGGAAAAGGTTTTTTCCATGGCGGCGGCGGTTCCGGCCAGGGTGACGGAGCGGCGCTCGATTTCGTCGCCACGCTCCAGCAGTTGCAGGTTGTTTTCCTTGGCAAACTGGCGGATCAGCTCAAGATCTGCCGGATTGGCGCCGTGCTGGGCTGCAAACTCGGCGTGGGTGAGGTGCTTGGCGCGCGACTCGACGGACGGCAACGCCGCGCGGCGCTTCAGGTACAAGGAGACTTCGATGATTTGCTGGGGGTCGGTGGCCCCGACTGCGTGTGCTCCAGCGAGCGGCGCTCGCTCGCTGCCCTTGAGGGTAACTCGATTGGAATTCGACATACGTCACTCCTTCTTTCGTGGTTGACGGGTGGAACGATAGGCAAAGCGGAATTCCGGGCTGCGTGGCATCCGATACGCCGGATTGCGAACTCCTGGGCGACTTCAGCCATGTGGGGTGGCTGGAGGGATAGTGTGCTGGGCTCGAAAAACGTTTCGCGGAAATCTTCGATTGTGGGGAAAGTCAGAAACTGCATGAGGTGAGGTTGGCGCTTGCCTGACGACATGCCGGAGCTCTTGAGGATGAGCCGGTGTGGCCAGGAGCGTGTTCCGCGCAGTGCGACGATGCAAAGGATGCGGCGCGGATTGGACGAATATACTCCCGAACGCTGCCGCTTGGAGATTTAATTTTGGAAAATCGTCTGAGAGCCTAATGGGAAATCCGATTTGCTTCTACTCCTTGACAATCTAGGAGAGCCTCGCTACTCTTTCCTAGATCGTCTAAGCTAAGACGGTCTAGGAGAGCCTGACTTGGATAAGCAACTGGATCTTTTGCAGGGAACGCTGGATTTGCTGATTTTGAAGGCGGTTTCGCTGGGGCCGCTGCATGGCTATGGGGTTTTGCTGCGAATTCAGCAGATTTCCGGGCAGGCGTTGGTGATCCAGCAGGGGTCGCTGTACCCGGCACTTTACCGTTTGGAACACCAGGGAGCGATTGCCAGCGACTGGGGCGAGAGCGAGAACAACCGCAAGGCCAAGTTTTACAGGCTTACCACTGCCGGGCGGATGCGCCTGGACGAGGAGACCGAGAAGTGGAATCGCATGGCGGGGATCATGGGGACGATCCTGCTGGCTGTGCCGGAGCAGGCATGAGGCGCGTTGCGATTTTCTGGATGCGTTGGTTGGCTCAGCCGCTGTCATGGTGGCGTGCTGTGACGCGGCATGATCGCCTGGAAGCCGAGATGGAAGCAGAGCTCGAGAATCACCTTGAGAGCCTCATTGCGGATTTTGTTCGCGCGGGAGATTCGCCTGCGGCGGCTCGGCGGCGGGCGCGGATTGCCTTGGGTTCGCAGGCCGTCCACAAGGACGGAATGCGAGCCTCGCTCGGTTTGCGGCTATGGGACGATCTGGGCGCCGATCTGCGCTATGCCGCGCGGCGATTGCACAGGAGCCCGGGATTCACGGCTGTTGCTGCCGTTTCATTGGCTTTGGCGATTGGGGCGAACACGACGATTTTTTCTGTCGCCAAGCGGCTGCTGCTGGACCGGCTGGATGTGCCGCAGGCAGAACAGTTGCGGCTCTTTCATTGGGAGGGCGACAAGCACGTCGCGGTCAATAACATGTGGGGCGCGATCGATCCCGCCATTCCCGGCGGCATGGGCGGAACTTCCTTTACCTACCCTGGCTATGAGCAGATGCGCCGGGACAACCATGTCCTCGAAGAGCTCTTCGCATTCAAATCTCTGACGCGGATGAATGCGACGATCGACGGCACGGCGCAGATTGTGCGTGGAGAGCTGGTTAGCGGCAACTACTTCGATCAACTTCGTGTGCGCCCGATATTGGGACGGGCGATTCTTCCTTCGGACGATGTTGAGGGAGCTGCGCCGGTAGCGCTGTTGAGCGCCGCGTTTTGGCAGCGGGCCTATGGCAACTCGCCTGCTGTAGTGGGCCGCGTGATCAAGGTGAACATGGTTCCGGTCACTGTGATTGGCGTGACGCCGCGCGGATTTACCGGGACTGAAAGTGTGCAGGCCGCGCCCGATCTTTTCTTCCCTTTGAGCGCGCAGCCTGCGGTTGCGCCGCAGGGTAAGGGCGGGTCGCTGCTGGGCCATGCGAGTGTGGAGCTTTGGTGGCTGAACGTCATGGGCCGCGTAAAGCCTGGAGTTTCGGAGGCCCAGGCTCAGGCGGGGCTCAATGTTTCTCTGGCGGCGGCGGTGCTGGCGACCCACAAGATGGATGCGGGCGATACGCTGCCGCGCTTGATGCTGACCGATGGCAGCCGCGGTTTGTTTCTTGCCAAGCAGGAATACGAGAAACCGATTGTGGTGCTGACCGCAGTGGTGGCACTGGTGTTGCTGCTGGCCTGCGCCAACATCGCCAGCCTGCTTTTAGCGCGTTCGGCGGCCAGGCATCGTGAAGTCAGCGTGAGGCTGGCTCTAGGCGCAGGGCGCTGGCGGATTTTGCGGCAGACGCTTACGGAGAGTTTGCTTCTCTCCGCGCTGGGCGGTGCGCTGGGATTGTCGATGGCGTTTTTCGGACGCAACCTGATTCCGGCATTGCTGTCGCATCCGTGGGAACAGTCGCTCTTCGAGACAAGCTTCGACTGGAAGATTTTTGGTTTTACTGCGCTGGTAACGCTGGCTACGGGGCTGGTCTTCGGTATTGCTCCGGCGTGGGCGGCTACGCGCGTGGAGGTCAATCCCAGCCTGAAAGAAGCGGCGCAGACCAGCACGCGCCGCCGAAAAGGGCTGAGCGGCAGAGCTATTGTGGCGTTTCAAATGATGCTTTCGACGGTGCTGGTTTGCGGTGCATTTCTATTTGTCAGAACGCTCAGCAACCTCTCGCGCATCGATCCTGGATTTCGTAGCGATAACCTGTTGTTGTTCGCGATCCGGCAGCCGCAGTCGCGCTATCCTGCTCCGTTGGATTTGGCTTTGCACTCTCGGATCGAGGAGCGGCTGCGCGCCGTGCCGGGCGTGGATGCGGTGACGCTTTCGGAGGTCGCTTATCTCTCCGACGAAATGGAGAACGCAAATTTTCTGCCCGAAGGCGAGAAGCTGGACCCGAATCGAGAGCAGTCGGCGCCGAATAACTCGGTGGGTGCAGGATTCTTCGCCACCATGGGCATACCTATCGTCGCCGGCCGGGAGTTCAATGCGCATGACACAGCAACCTCGCACAAGGTAGCTGTGATCAGCCAGAGCCTGGCGAACAAGGCGTTCCCCGGAGTTAATCCAGTTGGGAGACATTTCCTGGCGCACTGGCATCCGCGCGAGGGCAAGCCGGGCGATTGGATTGAAGTGGTTGGCGTATCCGCCGACACGCGCTATTGGAGCCTGAAGCAGGATCCGGTAGGAATGTTCTACGAGCCGTACACGCAGACGTCGAATCTGGATTACGGTGCTACCTATGAGATTCGCACGCGCTTGCGGCCGGATAGCCTGGCGCCGGCGTTGCGGCGCGCGGTGCAAGCGATTGATCCCGATCTGCCTTTGATGGACCTGAGGACGCAGCGCGAGCAGATGGATGCGGCGATGCAACAGGAACGGATTTTCGCTGTGCTCACATCGGGCTTTGGAGTGCTGGCGCTGGCATTGGCCTGCGTAGGGATCTACGGAGTGATGGCGTATTCGGTGGCCAGCCGGACCAATGAGATCGGAATACGGCTGGCGCTTGGAGCTTTGCCTCGGCGCGTGCTGGGGATGGTCTTGCGAGAGGCTACCTGGATTTCGCTGGGAGGCATCGCGGTTGGGTTGGTTGCGGCGCTGCTGCTGGCCCGGCTGGTGAGGTCGATGCTGTATGGATTGCAGCCTGCGGACCCGGTCAGCCTGATTGCAGGCGCAGGACTGCTCATGGCTGTGGGTTTGGCCGCGAGCTGGCTGCCGGCGCGGCGCGCGGCTTCGGTGCAGCCGATGGAAGCGCTCAGGCACGAGTAGCCGGTTTGATTGCTGCACAAGAAGTTGGAGAGATGATGAAACGTTCCAAGCTTGCAATGAGCCGTCCATTCGCGACCCGGCTGTTCGCGCAACTCAGGTCCTGGTGGAGCGCCGTGACGCATCGCGGCCGGCTTGAGGCTGAGATGGAGGCGGAGCTTGCCTTGCATCTTGAGAGCCTGACCGAGGACTTGATTCGCAGCGGATGCTCGCCTGCCGAGGCTGGACGGCGGGCGCGCATCGAGCTGGGCTCGACGATTGTTCATAAGGACGGGATGCGATCCGCTCTGGGATTGGGAATCGTGGACGAACTGGGCGGCGATCTGCGCTATGGGCTGCGTTCCATCTTCAAAAATCCGACCTTCTCCGCGGTGACGGTGTTGTCGCTGGCGTTGGGTATCGGCGCGACTACGGCGATGTTCAGCTTGATTTACGCGGTACTGCTGCATCCCTTTCCGTACGCCCATGCCGATCGGATCATGAATCCGGCGATCTTCAATGAAGACAATCCCCAGGAACGGCGCTGGTTTGCCATGACCAAGCCGCAGTTCGAGCTGATGCGCCAGGCGAAATCGCTGGAGAGCCTGCTGGGCTTTCGCAATATGAATACGGAGATCAGCGGCGCGGGGCTTCCCGAGGATGTCGCCGCTGTCTATGTGACCGAAAATGCGGACACCTTCTTTGGCGTGCCGGCGATGCTGGGCCGCGGCATTCAGCCTTCCGATGCGCTGCCGCCGCACGATCCGGTGGTGGTGCTGAATTACAAATTCTGGCAGAGGCATTACAACGGCGACGCTGGAGTGGTAGGCCGCACCTTGCAGTTGGATCATGTGAATTACACGATCGTGGGCGTGATGCCGCGCCGCTTCGCCTTCAACGACACGCTGGGGACGGGCGACGTGTATCTGCCGCGCAGCCTGCTCGCCGGCAACTTTTATACGCCGTGGCTCAAGCTCAAAGTTGGCGTGAGCACAGGCGAGGCGAACGCGGAGATTGGCCAACTGGTGCATCAGTTCGCGAAGGAATTTCCAGCGCGGTTTCCGAAGAAGTTTCATATGCAACTGGAGCCGATCGCCGTGCCCTACGAGCGCAATACCGGGCCGATGCTGGCGCTGCTATTTGCCGGAGT
>Ga0206802_1109_pt1 | contig 20473 bp, 20 predicted proteins | sample Alteio_BWOrgCont_63_FD_152902 | JGI IMG/M metagenome (GOLD analysis project Ga0206802, IMG submission 152902) | Enriched cells from forest soil in Barre Woods Harvard Forest LTER site, Petersham, Massachusetts, United States -... | ecosystem: Environmental > Terrestrial > Soil > Temperate forest >... | reverse complement strand
TAAAACAGGCGAACCCTTAGGCGCGCATTGTCGTAAGGAAATGCAACTGCACTTTAAGAAACTGGGTATATTAACCTATTATGGAAAACGAGGGACTCCGCATGATTTACGGCGTTCATTTGCGACATTAAATATCGAGCCGTTGGGATTAAATTTGCCGTTAGATGAAATTGTCAAGAGATTGCGACACGAAAAATATGAAACAGCTAAACGCCATTACATTCGCGATAATCCATATTTAAGAAAGTTGAAGCATGATTTTTATAGGAATAGGTCCAGGAAAAAAACATCCATGGATATATTAGATGAAATATCCTTGCCTGATCTTGAGCACTGGCTCTCTGATAGGAAGGGTGTGGATCCTGCGACCATAAGAATGCTCAGGAGTCAGTGTAAGAAAAATCCTGCAAAAGCATGTGGTAACGGATTGGATGATGTGATATATATATCTGAGTCTGAGGCTCTGGAACGAGTGGGGAAATTGGGAATTTCTGCCTATTCGTTGCGGAAGTACGCCACGGATAAACGCGCTTGTCACTGTATTGGCAATAAAAGTCTTCGGTATGGTGATGGCTTCAGATATAAGGAAGACTTCATTGATGATCTCGCCAACAACTGGATCGCGGCGAAAGATCTGATGGCACTGCGGAAGATGACTGCGACAGATTTTTACAGGAGCTTGAAAAAGAAGGAATGGCGGCACGAAAAGATTGGTACCATCTGTTATGTTTACAGGTCTGATGGTTTATCATAGGCGCAACACAGGATTTTCATTTTTGCAGCACAAGTTTGTCAATTTAGTAAATAGCAATAGTGGCAAATTAACCATAAGTGGTAGATGAAAAATGGTTTACAGCAAACTGAAAGAATGTCATAATACCCGTCATATGATAGTATATTGGTATGACAATGAATGGGGATACAGCAATCGTGTTGTTGATCTTGTGAGATATATCTCTAAGAAATAGAAGGAGTTAAGAAAAAATAAACTGTAGCAGAAATATTTGCACAGACCACAGTATCGGTTATAGACAGACGACAGTTTCGTAAATCTCATTCTTACCACTCTCAAAAGGCCAGTTACGCTAATAACGTAGCTGGCTTTTTTATTGTATGGTGTTTGTTAGGGCTTGAGGGAAGGCTTGGAGGTATTGACAAGAGGAATTAGGGGTATATAATAAGTTCAAAATTTGGAATAGTGGTGCAGTTAGAGGGATAAATCCGCCACTTTAAAATAATAAAAACCTTCGTTGGGCGATTGTGCCCGGCGAAGGGTTTTTTATTTATGGAGGCAGGTATGGTCAACCAAGATCGAAGTGTTACATTTGACAAAAGAAGGATTTTATTAAATGACATTAAGAGTCTTTCAAAGGATAAGAAACGACAACTTTTAATGATTACAAATATGCTCCGTGATCTGAATTTACTTCAGAAATATATGATTTTCTCAATGAAAGGATTGGATGAGAGAAATTCTATCAAGGTCGACGAAAATATAACGACCTATCTATTTCTTTTAAAAATGCTTATAAGCAAAGTTCATGAAATGTGGGAGTTTATAAAAAGACATAAGCTACAACAAAACAAGCGAGATTTAACATTAGAGACCTGTCAGGCGCTGTCTATCCTGGAACAGTTTTATGACGGTCAAAAAGTAGGTAAGACATTTAATTTCATCAGGAACAAGTTTGGCTTTCATTATGAATGGCTACCAGATGTCGAAGATGAAATTGAAAAAGGGATGCATGTCCAAGATTTTGAAATGTTGCTATCGAATCAGGATACGGGCAACAACATTTTTATTTCTTCCAATCGGATTATGTTGGGTGTAATTTTAACCGAAATGTTGAAAAATGGTTACACAGGCGACCATCGAGCGCTGACAAGTCAGCTCATTGAAGATTCACTAGAAGCCGCAAAATTATTTAGTCTATTTTATACTACTTATTTAATACAGGATGTGTTGAAGGGCATAAAAGTTGAAAAGATTAACGAGATTTCGATAGATGCGCCTTTTATGAGTGAAGTTTCTCTCCCGTTGATAGTTAAGAAAGATGTTCAAACTGGTGGGTGATTCTTTTTATCTTGTCCGTTTTTAGGCTGGGGGGTAGAATTGCCTCATTAACTACATACCCGAGCAGTGCCTTGGTTTAGATATGTAGGAAATAATTTGGCGGAGATTGTGAAGCCGATTTAATTGGTGAGGAAGGAAGCACAATGCTTCAGGTAGAAATATTGAATGATGTTAATGAAAATTTCATCAACGATATAACCGATATCGATCGAAAATCAATCCCTTTAAGCTGGGAATGCCTTGATTTTAAAGAATATTTTTGTAATGAAAAGAACCAAGGTTTCATTTTAAAAGACAGTGGAAAAATGGTGGGATATCTTTTGGCAGGCCCTCATAATGACGCAAAAGATAGATTGAAAGATGATGATCCTGAAATGTTGGAAGATGAATCCAGATATTATATCGAATCAGTGGCCATACATCCTTCATATCGAGGGATAAAGGGATTTAATATGTTGAAAGGGATGCTCTTTAAAGCTTTAAATAAGCAGGGTATCTGTAAAATTTCTATGCACGCCTCGAATAAATTGAGTGGCATCATGCGAAAGCTCGTGAAGGTAACACAGAAAAGAACAATCGACAGATGGCCATATTATAACAAAGAAGAATCTACTGATTATATTGAAGCGGATATTTCAGGAGGAGGAAATGGATAAAACTTTAGTTTCTCACGCTTTTCAAATGGATTGGAATTCATTAATTTCTGCTTTAATCGGTGGAGGGTTATCCTTATTAGGTGCAGTAGGTGCTGTTTTGATCGAAAGGAAGATAAGTAGGAATGAAGAGGAATCAAAAGAAAAAATTCTTCTGAGGGGATTTATTAATTCTATCAAAACGGAAATAACGACTTTATGGGGTGATAGTTCTTACATAGAATCATTAAAAGATGGGGAGCCTTTTTTAACAGCCATTGCCTTTACACAGGACTATTTTGTTATTTACAGCAATAACTCCCATCTGATCGGTAGATTAAAAAGTGAAGAGCTAAGAAATCAAATAGTTAAAACATATACAGCGGGAAGGCTGATTATCGATACCTATGCTTATAATAATGATTTGGTGCGTGAAATGCGTGACTTGGAATACAGATCCGTTCATTCAGGTAGCAACAATTTATCTAACCATATAAAAATGAAGCGGAATGAATTAATAGAATGGGCTCCCGAAATAATAAAACAAAGTAAGCAAATAAAAGAAGATATCGGTAAATTAGTGATTATGATTGAACAGTACAAAGATTAATGGATAAAAAATTCAATAATAGCAACTCCTAGAAAGATTTTTATTTCGGCCAAGCTTTCAAAACGAGATCAACTATTCGCAGTAATTCTTTACGGGTAGCACCGGTGGATGCCTGAACGGTTAGGCCAAAGTTGACCGTCTGCACGTAGCGAGCGAGCGCATCTGCGTTCGCATCAGTAGGAAGGTCGCCTTCGGTAATTGCACGTTTGAAACGTGTGCGTAACTCTGCGAGTCCAGCGGCCCGCTGTGCAGCGAACTCTTCCCGCAGAGGATCGTCCCCACAAGAAAGCGCACTATGCACCCACAGACACGTTGTAGGAGTCTGCGGATCTGTCAATAGATCAACAACGCTATGCAACAGTCGTTCAACGACGGCGCGAGCATTCGGTTCTTGAAGTGATTCACCAAGATAAGAGGATGGACCTTTGAAATAATGTTCGAGCGCCTTGCGGAAAAGAGATTTATTATTACCAAAAGTGGCGTAAAGACTCGGGCGATTGATTCCCATCGCATCTGTGAGATCGGAAAGCGACGTGCCGAGGTAACCCTTGCGCCAAAAGACTTGCATCGCACAATCCAAAGCTTTCTCTGCGTCGAAAGCTCGGGGACGCCCGAGTGCTAGTTTAACTTTTTTGTGTTTCATATCGATAGTTTTGTACCGATGAGTAAATAAATAATTGACAGACTTTTATTCATGATGTTTAATTGTATATCAAATGTTAACGAATTTCTCGAAAATTTTACAGGTGAACTAAGCAACAAAATATCAAAGGAGGATGAAATGGACAAGAAATTAAACGGTAAGATAGCTTTAGTTACAGGTGGAACCAGCGGCCTTGGATTTGCGACGGCAAAACGATTCGTGAGCGAAGGGGCTTACGTTTTTATTATCGGTCGCAGACAAGTAGAGCTCGATAAGGCAGCAAATGAACTGGGCACAAATGCAAAAGGGATCCAGGCTGACGTTTCGAGCCAAAAGGACATGGCGCGTGTAGCATCAGAAATCAAATCAACCAAAGGCTCGCTTGATATTATTTTCGCCAATGCCGGTGGGGGTAAGTTTGCTCCACTTGGGTCCATTAGTGAAGAGCATTTTGACAAAGAGTTTAATATCAACGTCAAAGGTGTGCTTTTTACTGTTCAAACTGCACTTCCTTTGATGAAACAGGGAGGTTCGATCATTCTCAATGCCTCCAGCGCCGCCTCAAAAGGTATGCCAGCCTTTAGTATATATGCGGCGACAAAGGCAGCCGTTCGCTCATTTGCACGAGGCTGGACAACGGATCTCAAGGAAAGAAAGATCCGTGTAAATGCCATTAGTCCAGGAGTTGTTCCAACAGAAGGATACAAAACCGAACTGGGTATGACCTCTGAGCAAATCGAGCAATTTGGAAAACAGATGTCATCTCAAATTCCCTTGGGCCGAGTGGGTTCACCGGAAGAGATCGCAAAGGCTGTTGTGTTCTTAGCATCAGATGACAGTAGTTATATCAGTGGCATTGAGCTTGCTGTTGACGGTGGCATGACTCAAGTTTAAAGGATAAATTTATGGAAAAGATAATGACCCGTTGGAATTTGTTACATGACATAACTTTAATTAGAGAAAACCGCGAAGCCATCGGCAAAGCATGGCCGTTGTTTCTTTTTTTAATTTTTAACACCGGAAAATCTAATAGATTCGTCACCACCTATGCAGAATTAAAAGAGAAGATGAACGAGAGCCCCAACACTCTTAAAAATTGGCGCGAGCATTTGGCCAAAAATAATGTGGTGCAAGTCGTTAAGGGACGTTCATCAATGACCTTTATCTTTCTTTCACCATACGATTCTTTAATTACTTGTGAGCAAGACGACTGGGCAGCAGTGAGGATTAAAACAGATCCTAAAGTTAAAAGGGTCTTGGATAAACTATCAAGCCATGATAATATGTCTTCGTTGCCAGTCATTGTAGAATTGTCAGCCAAGGTTCATAAACTTGAAAAAACCTTAGCTGGCTAATGTGTGTTATACTTAAAGTAGTGAGGTGATATATGAAAAAAGAAGTCCAATTGCCAATTTTTGTCGAGAAAGACGAAGACGGTTTTTATGTGGTGGAATGCCCTGTGTTTTCAGGATGTTATACCCAAGGCAAAACCCTCGATGAAGCTTTAAAGAATATTAAAGAAGCTATCGATTTGTGTCTGGAAGAAAAGGAAAACCAGCAGGCTTTAAAGAATTTCCATCCACAAGAGCTAAGTTTTCATACATTGACATATGCCTAAATTGCCGTCGATTTCCGCGTTAAAAGCGATTAAGTGCTTTGAAAAAATCGGCTATGAAGTCGTGAGGCAAAAGGGAAGCCATATCCGTTTGCACCATTCCAGTAAGAAACCTTTAACCGTGCCCAAACATAAAACTTTAGGCACAGGATTATTAAGAAAATTGCTTCGTGATGCGGAATTATCTATCGAAGAATTCGGTTCTTTATTGTAATTTTGACATTAAAAGCCAGTAGTATAAGAAATGGTAGACATATTATTACTGGTCTATCTAAATCTTATATGTGTATAAAAATTGATACCACTCAAGTTGTCTAGCCAAAATGTTTTGGTATGACAATGAATGGGGTTACAGTAACCGTGTCGTTGATTTAGTGCGGTATATCATTAAGAAATAAGAAGGCAATGAGTTTTTCACAAAAGCAGCCGGTTATCGAAAGATAAACGGCTGTTTTTATTTAAAGATATGTCCTTCTTTTCTATCAGGGCCTAAGGTGTAAATGGACCGGTGGCAGCTTTTGCATTCCGGCAGAAGCCCTTCATTGCAAGGAGAGGCAAGGCCTTTACGTAAAGCAGAGTAAGTACCTTTGTTCCAGAATGTAAGAAGCGGTTCTTTTAAGAGATTACCAAAATAATATTTGCTTGATTTTACCTGATCATTAAACCATGCTTCTCCCCCACAACAAGGAAAGACGTCTCCGTCAGGGCCGATGAGCATGACATCCCAGGGCATTGAGCAGGAGAATTTTTTTGGGGGCTTGCCAAATAACGGGTCGTGTTTAAGCTTGATCCCCTTCCACCAGGCAATGACATGGGAGATAAGAATAGTGCGGTTATAAATATTTTGGTGGAAATATAATGAATCTTTTTCAGCAAGCTTAGGGCCGGCTTGATGGGGGAAATAGCGGCAAAATTCGACGTTCAATTTCTCCACTTTTAACTCAGCTGCTTTTTTGATCAAGCCCTCAAGGACATGAATATTAGTCATAGAAACGACACAGCAAAATGCTTTTGAGATTTTTTTGTTTTTTTCCTTCAGGAGATCGTTTAACAGGGCAATGCCTTTAAAAACAGTATCAGTGGCGTCCTTGCGCTGCAGGATAAAATCGTTTTCCTGGGCCAGCCCATGAATAGAAACTTCTAAAGAGGCGACATTCAAATCAGCCATGATGGAAGCATATTTATGGATTAAAAGCCCGTTAGTCCTGATCGAAACATTGATCTTTGGATAATTAGCATTAACATATTCTATGATAGGGAAGATGTCCTTGGATAATAAGGGTTCACCGCCACCGCTAAAATGAAAGTTCTTTACCCGGTCTATGGCAAGATTGGAGATGATTTCTTTAAATTTTTCGAGAGTAATGTCTTTTTTGCTGCTTTGAGAGAAGTCCTGGTTGCAGAAAACACAGGCGCAATTGCAGTAATCATTCATCAGAAAATGGAGGGAATCAGGGGGTGAATCCAGGAATTTTTTAGCGCGCTTTTTAAAATCGAGGAGAATTTTCACTCTTGAATACTACATCAAATCTGCTTTTCTATCCATTGGTAATTTTAAAGAGATAGATTGCGGGAGGCGGTTATGGTAATATTCGAAGAAGTTTTGAGTATGGCCGGAAAATAAGATGAGCAGGGTCAAATGAACACAAAAGCTTGCGGGATACTATTTTGTTATAATGAAGAGCATATCATCGCCCAATGCCTCGAGCATTATCTTTCTCAAGGGATTGATCTGCTTGTCATCGACAATATGTCGACGGACTCGACACCCCGGATCATCCGTGAGGCCCAAAGTAAGGACGGGATGCGATCAGGCAAAATCATTGACCTGCTTTCGATTGGCACCCAGGGTTATGAGTGGCGCAAGATACTGCGCTTTGCCTGCGATTATATGCACCAGCATTTATCCCATTATGAATGGGTGCTATTGATTGACGCGGACTCGTTTTATGTTTCCCCTGTCAAGGATATGCCGTTGTTGGAATTCATGGATCATACCAAAAAGTACGGGTACAATATTATCAACGGAGCTCTTTATGACTTTCGTCCCACCCCCCAGGATGATCCGAAGATTATCTCTCATATGGGTAGAATGCAATATTTCCTTGGTCAAAATGCTGATTACGTAAAGAAAAAATTCTTTTATCAATTATCGATCGATTGTCCGCAACATAAGATTTTTTTATACCATCCTAGCATTAACTTTCACGCATCCGCCGGGCATACATGCATAAGGAAAAATCCACGGGCTTCCGTTGTCAAATTTATTTATAAGCATTATCCGTGGGTTTCTTACGAGCAGGGGCTCAAAAAGATTTTTAATGATAGGAAACCTCGGTTTGTCGAACGCAGGTTAGGATCTGGGGAACATCCACAATACGCTGGGCTTCTTCCCGTCAAGGATGACCTTGTCAGGGAGTCAAAGGAATTTCAGCTGTATATCGAGAATCAGGTATTAATACCGCGGTTCAAGTTTTTCCTGATAATGAAGATGAGGGGTCTTGCAGAAGTCCTTATTGAGTCGCGCATCCATTGGTACCGGTTCAAAGAAGTAATTTTTCAGCATTTTGAGATGTTCCAATATTTATTTTATTACCGGTCGCTGCGGTCCGTGGCAGGGTATTTTAAATGGGCCTTTCTCGACCTCGTCCCCAGGCTTCATTCCTTTGTAAGGCAGTTGTTAGTTAAAAAATGGAGCGATTTGCAGGCATTGGAGACAAAATCGGACGTTTTCAGGCCATTCCGAGTCGCTTCTTTCAGCGAGGTTATTTCACAAACGGGCTATATGTGGGGGCTTCCTAAATATTACCATTTCCTTCTCACCCAGCGTTCTCATACCGATGACGCATTCTCCAGCGGGATGACGCTTGAGAAATTTAAAACCATCCTTTCCAATATTCCGGTTTGTAAAGGTAACGTATTTTATTTCAGTGGAGGGGATGCCTCCTTGTTCTGTAAGGATTTTTTGCCGATCCTTCGTCACGCAAGGTCCTTGCATCCAGAGGTAACGATAAGCCTTAAGACGGATGGATTATTGATAAAAGAGCATGCTAAAGAGCTGTCAGAAATGAACATCTCTCCGATAGAAATCACCTTGCAGGCGATGAATGATTCACAAGACATATTTGAAGGCCTCAGATTGCTAAATAAGCATTGGCAGCAGCAGTATTCGGACGCTGGGCAAAGGCCTTATGCCACATTTTGCCCTGTTGTTTCACAAGCTAATATTAACGGAATCCCTGACCTGGTAAGAAAAGCGAATGAGTTAAAAGTAAGAAAAATACATGTTTCTTTTGCCCGTTACCGTACGCCGTCAGCAGAAGAATCTCTTTTTTTCAATCAAAAAGCCTATGACAGTATAATTTTGCAATCACAACGGATTGCCAAATCATTTAAAATTGAATTTTCACATGACCCTTTATTTTCCCGTCCGTTTAAGCCTCAGCCATGCCTTCAGCCATGGACGACAATGGTCATTGATGGAGAAGGGGACATTGCCCCTTGCACAGGGGGAGAAGTCACATTTCATAAGAAAATAAAGACGGGGCAGTATCACTTTGGCAACTTATTAGAAGAACATTTAAGTTCTTGTTGGCATAGCGATGCCTATTTAATGATCCGACGGACATGCAGCCGGTTCTACAAAGAAAAATTGATACCGGAGTGCCAAAGCTGCCATAACGATATCTGCCTTAAAGGTCCCCGTCAGATTTCAGGCCATATTATAAAAGGCGAAGATTAGGTTTTTAATAATGAACATGTTAAAACTCTATGATAGGATAATGCTTTATAAATGATTGGGATTTAATTTTGGAATAGCAGGAAACACTTAATACAGCTATGAAAATGTTAAAGAACTTTCCGGTAATTATATTTATCCTTTTTTTTAGTGCCATTTTGGGGGCTACTGTTTACTATGCCCCGGGCTGGGGGCTGATGGATGACTGTCAAAATTTGGGCAGGGCGAGTGCCGTACTGCATAGCCCTTCACCGGTCCAAGAATTCCTAAAGAATGTCTGGGGTGACGCGATTGGCTGGGGGATTTTCCGGCCGGTTTATCATTTATGGATAATTACTGTTTATAATCTTTTTGCCCGGATGCCTACGGCCATTTATATACTTATGGCATTGATCAATATGTGCTCCTTATTGATTTGGGGACGCGTCTTTTGCAGTTTTTATAATGTTAAAAAAGAGAATTCTCAACTGGGGGCGTATTTGTTTCCGTTGAGCTTCTTTTTATTTACTCCTTTTTGGAATATTTTTATGTATATTTCCCTTCAGGAGAAGTTCGTTGTTTTATTTTCCGCGCTATCTTTTTATTTTTTCAAGAAATCGTATGAGGTGGCATCAAACAGACTCGTCCCATTCACATTTTTATTTCTTATCCTGGGGCTTTTTAGCAAGCCCACCACCCTATGCCTTGCCCTGGTATACATTGTCTTCGCCTTGTTGGATTGCCTATTGTTTAAAATCCGACCGGCGCTCTCCCTGGTTTATTTGGCCATCAGCGGCATTTTGGCCGTGGCATATACCACGTTTACGTTTAAAATTCAAATACACGGGCAGTACACGGCTTCCTATGGCCATAATTTAAAACCGATGATTTTAATCGGCAAGATCTTAGCCGCTAATTTGATCATCAAATTTTTATTCTTACTGGGCATTGTTTCTGTTTTATTTCATATTATTAAATTTATTCTGACCAAGGATAAGAATGACGTATTTGGTGTGCTTTTACCGTTAGGATTATTAGGTTTTTTGACCCTCTTGATGCCTTGGGGGTATCAATCGTATCTTTTATGCGATTTAGCGCCATTTGTTTTAGGGATATTTTTCCCATTATATATTTGGCTGATTGGAAGAAATACTTTTTCCAGGTGCAGCGTCAACGCGGCATTCCTTGTTTTGATCAGCGCTGTTTTGATAGGGCTTATTTTGCCGCGTATTTCTAAAATGGGTGAAATTACAAAAACAGAGGATTTTTTAAAAAGCCGTTCCCTCCAGTACAGGCATAGCCGGTATTTGCTCCTGCCGCCTTATTCTGAATCCGCCTACGCGTTAAATGGTTTTACCTCAGAAGACATTGCCTATTTAGCAGATGGGAAGATTGACGAAACATTTTTAACAGATAAAGGCAATAATTATTTATTGGTCAATGATCAATGCTCAAAGATCCGTATGAATGGAGTCCGTTTAGCGGAAGAAATCTATTCCAATAAGACCTGGCAAATTTATAGTTTGGCCATAGACAAGAATTATACGGGTGAATTTAAACCCTTGTTTAAGAATAATTTGATCCAGGAAATTAAAACGACCTTAAGGAATCTTTAGAGTTAAGAAAAAGGACTGCAATGGCTATTGAGCTAAGCGTAGTGATTCCAACCTACAATGAAAAAGATAATATCCGGCCGTTATTGGGAAAAATTGAGGCGGCATTAGAAGGTGTGGCCTGGGAGGCTATTTTTGTGGATGATGATTCTCCGGATGGTACCTCGGAGGTGATTAGGAAAATTTCTCAAAGTGATCCACGCATCCGTTGCCTTCAGAGGATTGGCCGTCGGGGACTGTCCTCGGCGTGTATCGAGGGGATGCTGGCCAGCTCAGCGACTTATCTGGCTGTAATAGATGCTGATCTGCAACACGATGCAGCGCTGCTTGGAGGCATGATAGAGACCCTCAGGGGAGGGATGTTTGATTTGGTCATAGGCAGCCGTTATGTAGAGGGTGGTCAAGTCGGAGAGTGGTCTTCTCAAAGGGCCATGATGAGTCGATTTGCGACCTGGGTGAGCCGTTTAGTGGTCAAGGCAGACTTAAAAGACCCTATGAGCGGGTATTTTATGCTCAAACGTTCTTTTTTTCTCCAGGTTGTCCGGCGTCTTTCCGGCAGGGGATTCAAGATACTTTTGGATATTTGCGCGTCTTCAACAGAAGAGATTAAATTCAAAGAGTTGCCTTATCAATTTGGACTACGTGTTTCGGGTGAAAGCAAATTAAACCAGGCAGTACTTTTTGAATATGGCATGATGATCGTTAATAAACTTCCAGGAAGATTACTTGGGCATGGCAGGAAGGGATGATCGCAGTTCTTTAATGATCACGTCAACCGGATGGACTTTATTGAGTGTGTAGAAATGAAGGCCGGGGGCGCCTTTTTGGAGGAGTTCCCGGCTTTGTTTTAGGCAAAATTTAATCCCCGCTTCAAGGGTTTTTTCACGGTCCTCTGCAATTGGTTTAAAAATATCATGCACTTCTTGAGGGATGGACGCGCCGCACATTGAACAAAAGCGCACTAAGGCGGGATAATCGGTGATCGGTAAAATCCCCGGGAGTATACGTGCCGTGACCCCTAATTTTTGCAGGCGTGCCGCGTAATCGAAATAATCCTGATTATTAAAAAAAAGCTGGGTGATGACGTAATCAGCGCCTTTGACAATTTTATTCTTTAAATATTGGGCGTCCAAATTCCGGTCAGGACACAGGACATGCCCTTCAGGAAAACCAGCCACCCCGATGCTGAAATGATCATGGAAGTGCTCCCGGATAAAAGCAACCAATTCCCAGCTGTATTTGAAATTATTTTCTTCCGGTGTCCAGCCGGGGTTATCTTGAGGAGGGTCTCCGCGCAAGGCCAACACATTGCAGATACCGCGCTTTTTCATTTCAGTTAAGATGGTTTTGATTTCATTTTTAGCATGCAAAACGCAGGTGAGGTGGGCCACGGAAGGGACATGGTGATGATTTTGAATGTACTGGACAATGTCTAAGGTTTTCTCGCGGCTGCCGCCCCCGGCCCCGTAGGTGCAGGAAATAAAATCCGGCTTTAGATCACAAAGCTTATGGATGGTGGTAAGCAGTTTTAAATAACCTTCTTCTGTTTTAGGAGGGAAAAGTTCAAAAGAGAAGGTCAGTTTTTTATGGTCAAAGATGCCGGTGATTTTTTGCATGGGTGATAGTATATCCTAATTTATTAGATTGCAATCACGTTAAATATCTCTTAATATTTGACTATCTTAACAAAAAGGCCCAATTGCTTCAACATCGTAAAGTTTTTTTAAAGGCGTAAGCTTGTATGATACAAAATCTTGCCCGTCATTATGATTCTTTAGCCTCTCATCGGGATGATTTTCGCCGCAAGAACAGGTATTATTACGCCCTATTGGATAAACAGTACCGGTATTTTATCCCTGAGGGGAAAAGGGTCTTGGAAGTGGGATGCAGCACAGGGGATCTGTTGGCTGCTCTAAAGCCATCCTACGGGGTGGGTGTGGACATAAGTGTTAAGACCATTGAACTTGCCCGGGGGAAATATCCGTCCCTGCATTTTTATACCGGAACCATCCAGGACATTGCCACCGATGAGAAATTTGATTACATTATTCTCTCTGGGCTTTTAGGTGAGCTTGAGGACATACAGTCTTTTTTGGTGTCTTTAAGAAAATTCTGCACCCCTGACACGCGCATCATCATTGAGTATTACAGTTATCTATGGCGGTCTTTATTAAAAGCCGCTGAAGCCGCAAGATGTAAAATACCTCAGCATGAGCAGAACTGGCTTACCTTTAGTGATATCAGTAATTTTTTGAAATTAGCTGATTTTGAGGCCATTAAAAGCGAACGCACGACACTCTTACCGTTTAATATTTGGGGCATGAGCTGGTTATTTAATAAATATCTGGCTAAACTCCCCATTTTAAATGCCCTGACCCTCAATTATTTTATCATCGCCCGCCCTTTATTTAATAAGCCCAAGGATTATTCTGTCAGTATTCTTGTTCCCTGCCGCAATGAAAAGGGCAATATTGAACAGGCTGTCAGCCGCACGCCGTTATTTGGAACCCATCAGGAGTTTGTTTTTGTCGAAGGGCATTCCAAGGATGGTACCTATGAAGAAGTCGAGCGTGTCATTAAAGCCTATCCAGACAAGGACATTAAGTTATTTAAGCAGCAGGGGCAAGGTAAAGGAGACGCGGTACGTTTTGGCTTTGAGCGTGCCCAGGGAGAGGTATTGATGATTTTAGATGCGGATTTGACCGTGGCCCCTGAAGAATTACCTAAATTTTATGAAGCTATTAACAGCGGCAAAGGGGAGTTTATCAACGGCTGCCGTCTAATTTACCCTATGGAAAGTGAAGCGATGCGTTTTTTGAATCTGGCAGCCAATAAATTCTTTGGCTTATTCTTTTCATGGCTTTTGGGCCAGCGTTTCAAGGACACCTTGTGCGGAACAAAGGTCATGTTTAAGCGCCATTATGATGAGCTTGCACTCGGTCGCCATTATTTCGGTGATTTCGACCCCTTCGGGGACTTTGATTTGATTTTTGGCGCGGTGAAGTTAAATTTGAGAGTGCTTGAGCTTCCCATCCGTTATAAAAACCGCACCTATGGAAGCACCCAAATCCAGCGCTTCCGTCACGGCCTTTTGCTTTTGAAGATGTGCGGCTTTGCCATGAAGAAAATCAAATTTATATAATCCGCCCAACGGAGAACAGATTTTCAGGAGGAGCTTGCAGCTGCGACTGGGGTTGAACAAGTCGAAGTTGCGGCCTTAGCTGGCGCATTGAGGTCCGTCACGATTTTCTTCAACGATTTTCCGGGGACTTGATACTTTGACTGATCATCTTTGGATAATCCTAAAAGGATCAATATCCCTTTGCGAAAACCGAAAATAGAAAAAGTATTGCAAATGATCATACCTTCCCAAAAAGATTCGCCTAAGAGATCAATGCATCTATAGACAAAAGGAGAAGTCTTTAAGACGAATTTAAAATGGTTGACCGTCCACCATGGGTAGGGGGATTTTGACTCACCGAAGGTTTTTAATATTTGGTCAGGCGTAAATTTCCAATGGTGCTCTTTGAGCCATGCGGTCCGTGCTTTGAAGGTGAGCTTTTTCTGCCACGACATGACACGTCCCAACGGCTCTTGGGTGACATTGATATAATGGGAAAATTCGCAGGCATTGACATCTGAAACAGACAGCAGGTAGCGTTCTTCTTCATCCACCGACTTGCCGATCAAATTATAGTGCTGTAAAAAGTCGTACGACGGCGTGCCGGGAAGGGATTGTAAATAATTAGTGCTCAACATCGGAGGGTCAGGAAGGTCTTTAGTCACTTCAATAACAAAATCTGTTGTTTCCTTGACGGTCTCTTCGCTTTCCCCGGGCATTCCCAAAATGAGCTGGATCTGGGTGTAAACACCAGCCTCGGCGCATGCCTTAGCCGCGTTAATATTATCCTGTCGGTTGGCCCTTTTTTCCATCACTGAAAGTATCTTGTCACAACCGCTTTCCATTCCGAAAAGGATGGCAGTCATTCCCGCTGCTTTAAGGCGGTGCAGGATTCGGGGATCTTTTTTGACTATCCCAACCCTCACCCCGGCGCATTCGAAAAGGACGTTTAACGGGGTCATCTGAGCGATAAAGTCATTTAGCCAGCGCAAATCCTCGCCAAAGCATTCGTCGTTAAAGTTAAAGAAGCCGATATTATATTTTTCCTTCAAGGCCTTGACTGTTTTAATGACATTCTCGAGAGGGAAGACACGGTATCCTTTGACCCACCGGTGGCAAAAAGTACATGTGTTAACACAGCCTTTGGAGGTAAAGAGGGTGGCCAGCTTTTGGCCTTTGCGATGAGGTTCATGTGATCTAGGATCCCTGTCAAAACTGGCGCGCACAAAAGGATCGGTGATATAAGACCCAAGGACCCCGTCATGCATGGCTAAAATATCGTAATCGGGCTGGCCAAGATCTTCTTTCTCAACCAATTCACCTGTACCCGTATAGACCATCTGCTTGTTTTCATCTAAAAAGGCGATTCCTTTAATATTCTTAAGTTCATCGGTCGCGGGTAAATATTCCTTGTGCTTGTCAAAATACCGCGCCAGGGCCAGCATTACCTTTTCGCCTTCGCCGATACCGCAAAAATCAATTTCGCATTTTCTCAAAAGGACTTCATGGGTCGCGGCCAAATTCCCGCCCACAATGATTTTTGTCGACGGAGACCCCTTTTTTGATCAAGTGTGCCAGGTTCTTGGTATAGGCGTAGCCTGTGGATACCACCGCGCTGATGCCGACGATATCAAATTTTTCCCTCTCGAAATATTCATATATTTTTTTATCTGAAGGACGCAGGGCATCAATGTCAAAAAATTCCACTTGATAACCGTAGCGCTTTAAATAGTTGATGATGTTCGTGCACGCCACGGGTGGGAAAGGATCTGGCTGTGCCCGTAATGCGATATTACATAATGAGATTTTTAGACCCATAAAAGCATTCCTTAGGTTGAGCAATGTTCAATTATCGAACGGGCATATTATTAACTTTAGACCCTTTAATGTCAATAATTTTATTTACTTAGTAACGTGAGAAAAAAATTGTATTTTTGCAAAATATGCTATAGGATAAAACCCAAATATGAAAGCATTAATGGTATCTATTATTTTCTCTTTTCGTAATGAAGAGGATGTTCTCCAGGAATTAATTTCACGTACCAGGGCCGTGTTAGCCAAAGAAAAAGAGCGTAACACCATTGACGGATGGGAATTGATTTTTGTCAATGATGCCTCAAGTGACAGGTCTTTAGAGATTCTTTTGGGACTTTCTCAAAACACCAAGGACATCAAAATCATTACCATGTCGCGGAATTTTGGCGTAGCACCCTGTGTCATGGCAGGTTTGGCCCATGCCCAGGGAGACGCGGCCGTATACATGGATGCTGATCTTCAAGATCCACCGGAATTGATCCCTGAAATGCTCAATGCCATGAGGGAACAAAACGCCGACGTGGTGCATACCGTTCGCCGCTCGCGGCAGGGAGAAAGTGGCTTTAAACTATTTATTACAAAAATTGGCTATCAGATCCTTAACAGGTATTCAAATGTGCCTATTCCCCGGGAAGCGGGGGATTTTAAGCTGCTTTCCCGTAGGGTCATCGATCATTTATTGCAATTTAAAGAAATTAACCCATTTATGCGCGGCCTTGTGGCATGGGTGGGCTTTAAACAGATTTTCGTTCCTTATGACCGCCAGGCGCGGTTCGCGGGAAAAAGTAAATTTTTTGTGTTAGGTAAAAAAGTGATCTCTAATTTTTTGAATTCCGCCATCATCAATTTTTCTTCCGTGCCTTTGAAAATCGCTTCTTATTGCGGTTTAGGGGCTATATTAATAGACTTTCTTTTTGCCATACATGCCTTGATCCAAAAAGTCGGCGGTGTGGCAATTCCCGGGTGGACTGCCCTGATGCTGGTCATCATTTTTATCGGTGGCGTGCAGTTGTTTTGCATCGGTATGATCGGCTTGTACTTAAACTCTGTCCACGAACAAAGTAAAATGCGGCCTAACTATATCATCGAGTCGACCTATGGATTCAATTCCCGTACGTAACAGTTACCGCCGGCTGAAGGCCAAACTTTTTTTGACTGGGGTATTCAGCGGCAAAATCACTGTCCGCAAATTCTGGAACGTGGTCTTGTGCACGGCGGCCTATTTATTAAAAACAAAAAAGTCAGCAGGTTCTCCTTTTATCCTTAGCCTTGAATTATGGAATGAATGCAACGCGGGCTGTCTTTTTTGCCGCGATAAAAAGGGGACTATTTATAATATCAATCCCGATAGCCCAACAATGGGAAGCATCTCAAAAGGGAAAATGCCCCCTGAAATGGCCATGGACATCATCGACCAGGTCAAAAAAGACGTTTTGATCGCCGTGCTCTACACCAACGGCGAGCCATTATTGTATAAAGATCTTGGAAAGGTGATCCGATTCGCGAGTGAGCGCAAGGTCATGACCATGATCTCAACGAATGGCTTGCTATTTACTGAGGAGAACGCCCGGGAGATATTAAGCGCCGGTTTAGACTTTATCAAAATCCAGTTAGGCGGCTTCACCCAGGATATTTATAGTATTCAAATCCGTTATGGCGAGGTCGAGAAACTTAAAGAAAATATCCGCATGGTGGCACGCATCAAGAAAGAGTTGAACACCCCTGCTTTGATCATGATCGATTGGATAAGCTATAATTATAACCGCCATCAAATACCTCTGATCCGTCAATTCTGTCAGGAATTGGGAGTGATGTTGAGTTTCCGTCAGGGCAATCCCCGGGGTGGCCTGGAAGGTAAAGAAACAGCTCTTCCCACCCAGACCCTTCCTATTTCCTGCGATTGGTTGTGGAAGGCCATGCAGGTCAATTTCAACGGGGACATGCTGCAATGCTGTGAAGGGGTCATTTGGAGCAATCTAAAGCCCTACACCACCTATAAAACCGGGGACAAAAATGTCCGTGAAATTTGGAACGGTCCAGCCGCCATAGCCACCCGTGAGTTGATGGCGACAAAAGGGCGTAAATCCATGCCCATCTGCAGCCAATGCCAACGTTCAGGAGTGGCATTTAAGTGGTAGTTAAAACAAATGCATAAGATACGGATTTTGACGGGAAGTGTTTTCATTCTTCTATTGGCTGTCGGACTAGAGGTAGCTTCTCAAAGGCTATTGTGGACCGATGAGTATTTTAATTTAACCAGCACGCTGAATGCTTCCTACAAATCGCTTTTCATCGGCATAGACCAAGCCAGTAATTCTCCTTTATTTAATGTCATTCAAAAGCTGCTACGTGACCTGTTTTCCTATCATCCGCCGCAGGAGTGGGTGGAAGGCCATTGGAGAGGGACCCATGTTTTTGATCAGGTTTTTTTAAGGCTACAGTCGGTTATTTTTGTGGCAGCGGCTTTGAGCGCCTTATTTTATTATTTTTACCGGCGTGATTCTTTGTTCGTAGGTTTATACGCCGTGGCTGTGGCCACGACATCCTCGATAGTATGGGTCCATTGGACAGAAGCCCGGCCTTACGCGGTCTGGTTTTCCTTAAGTTTATTTCAAATTTTGCTGCTGTTGAATATTTTAGAGGACACAAGCAGTCAAAATAAAAAGAAATTGGTGTATCTTATTTTGGTCCATTGCCTTTTGGCCCTGAGTGCAACTATCAGCGCTATCCAGATCATAGCGGCCGGCATGGTTTTATGGATGTTTCATCGTTCAAAAGCGCTTTGGTATCTTCCGTTGGTTGTACTTCCTTTGGGGATTTGCAGCTATTATTATTTTAATTCGTCACACTTTTTATTTTACTTTGTTGACGGTCCCCTGGCATTAATCAGTGCTAATATCCCCAAGGACCGTTTATTTATTATTTTTATTTCCGCGGGTATCCTCGTTTTGCGATGCCGTTTTAAAGGCTGGACAGCGCAACTTGAAATGAAATATTTAATCTTTCTTATTTTAGTATTGGGGGCATTTGTGCTTGAACTGTTGCAATTGAAGTATGGTCAAGCACCGGGACAGCGGACCAATCTGGTCTCCAGCCGGTATTTATTTTCACTAAGCCCGGTAGGGATCGTGGGGACGGTCCTTTTTTCAGTGTATCTGGTCAAGGCTTTTCCGTCAAAATTGTGGAAAATAGCAGCAGTCCTGATTTTGATCGGTTTTTTATTCTTTCGCGCGCATAAAACAGTGCAGCAGGACCCTGTCAGTTTAGTATCTAATTTTATGGTTTTTTAGCGGGAAACAAATTCAGTAACAATACCCTGCAGTAACCACCAGCTTGCAACATAATTCTTCTGTAATATAGAAAATTACAATTGAAAATCTTTGGGACGTATTTGGGAGCCCCATTGATTGCTTTTGGGATAACTTTCGATGTTCTCTTTTAGATCGCAGGACGTGGAGTGCAGGTCGGTGCATGTACGGGCATAGGTTATTGAAGCGGATAACAGAGGGTGCTTTAAAGATGAGCGTATCTGCAGAACAAGAATTAATAATACAGCCAACATAAGAAGCGGCTTTAAGCGATTTTTGGAAAATCTAACCCACTTTGTCCCCCAGAAAATCCAGAGAGCCAATCCGGTATAGAGTGCCGGTTGGAAATGCCTCTGCCACATAAAAGGGTGTAGAAAGAAGTAATGGAAGCTATAGCCTGTGAGGCAAAGCAGCACCATCAAGCTGATCCATCGGGTTTTATCTGAGGCAATACCAGGTGATTTTTTAAAAAAGAATAAGCTTAGCCCTGTCATCAAGATGGCTCCCCAGGAAAGCAAAATGTTTTTGATTTTAGTACCCGTCGAATAATGGGACCATTCCAGGTTAGGTGATGAGAACCTGTCCATCCAATGGACTTGGTGGGAGAGTATATGAGTTAAGGGCTTGTGGTGACTTGCTGCCATGGAAGAAAACCATGTCAGCTGGCCTTGGAGCCACCAGAGTGTTGTAGTTATATCGAATCTAAGAGAGGTAAAGAGCATCCATAATATCAGAGGCAGCATGAATATTAAGAATAAATAGGGAGCTTGCGCAGATAATGCGCCGTGAAACCACGCGCTCCTGTGACCAAAACTTTCATGACCTAGGCCCTCTTTAAGAGATTAATTCAACCACCCGAACTCTGAAGGTGATATATACTTGCGCAAATCAGGAGCTGTTGATAAGATGCACACGTGGTCCCGCTATCTTTTTTTAAGCCTCGCCATTTTATCGTCTATACTTGCCTGGCACCAGATGATTTTCACCGCAGATACGCTCGGGCCCTTTTATTCAGATGAAGTCGCCAACGTGCAGGCCAGCGAATCCTTCTTTTCCTCTTTAAATTATAAAAGCGACGAGTACGGTTATATCTACAGCAGCGGGCCCGCGGTCACGTGGGCCGCAGGATTAGGCTGGAGGATTTGGCACATGATGCTTGCCTCCAGGATCAGTTGCGCGTTTTTTTCCTGGGTATTTTTTCTGGCATTAGGCACCTATTTCTTTTACACCCAAGGATTTTCTGTATTAACAGGCTTATTAGCCTCAACAATCCTGTGGGCAGTCACCATCACAACTCCCTTGGCCATGCCTTATTGGTTTGGAT
>Ga0206802_1107_pt1 | contig 20517 bp, 18 predicted proteins | sample Alteio_BWOrgCont_63_FD_152902 | JGI IMG/M metagenome (GOLD analysis project Ga0206802, IMG submission 152902) | Enriched cells from forest soil in Barre Woods Harvard Forest LTER site, Petersham, Massachusetts, United States -... | ecosystem: Environmental > Terrestrial > Soil > Temperate forest >... | reverse complement strand
AGCCAAAATAGCCTAATGTTTAATGAGGATGACAGGCACAGCCACCACCGCAAGAAGCTGCGGGTGCCGCGGAAGGGCTGCTGGCTGGTTTGGGGGAATCTTTCTTATCACCGGCAGGGGCGGTTTTCTTTTTATAGTCTGTTTCATAAAAGCCAGAGCCTTTAAAGATCATGCCTGAGCCGCCACCGATCAGGCGCGCCAGTTTACTTTTATGGCATTTGGGGCATTTCTTTAATTTAGCATCTGTCATGGCCTGCAATTCTTCAAAGGCATGGCCGCAGGCCTGGCATTCGTATTCGTAGGTTGGCATAATATTCCTTATTTAAACGCTTTTCTAAATTTATCCTTCAATGAAGCTTTGCCGTTATTTTCACCAAGTTCACGGCTCAGCTCTTCCATCAATTCGCGTTGGCGGCTAGTCAAACTGCTGGGCACAGCAAGCATCACGCGCACATATAAATCACCGTGATCATGGCCTCCATGAACATCCGGCATCCCCTGGCCGCGCATACGGAAAACCTTGCCGCTTTGAGTGCCTTCCGGGATTTTCATTTCTACTTCTTCTTTAAGGGTCTTGATCTTTTCTTCTCCCCCTAAAGCAGCTTTCGCAAAAGATACAGGTAAATCCATCTTCAAATCCTGGCCGTGACGTTCAAACACAGGATGGTCTTTGACTTTAATAAATAAGAACAAATCTCCATTACCACCAGGCCCCACTTCTCCTTCACCACGCACGCGCAGCTGGGAATCATTATCAACACCCGGCGGGATTTTAATCTCAACAGTACGGGTAATCCGTGTTACTCCACGGCCAGCACATTCCGGGCAATACTCGGTGATAATTTTCCCTGAACCTTGACATTTAGGACACGTTTGGGCCATGCGAAAAAATCCGTTGGCCATGACCACCTGCCCCTGACCGCCGCAAGTAGCGCAAGTCTTCAATGATGACCCTGATTTAGCACCTGTGCCATCACATTTTTTGCAATGCTCATGACGGGGAAATTTAATTTCCTTCTTGATCCCACTATAGGCTTCCTCGAGCGTCAGCTCGACTTCATATTGAATATCATGACCACGTGATTTTCTCCCTGCCCGTCCACCACCTGATTCAAACTGAGAGCCGAACATACGGCCAAGAATATCCCCCAAATCGGTTTCGCCGCCAAAAACACTGGAAAAATCCGCCCCTCGATAAATATCTTCTGCCGTATAATTCTGGTCAATACCCTGATGTCCGTACTGGTCATACGTTTGCTTCTTCTGCGGATCAGAAAGAACACCATAAGCCTCAGAAATTTCCTTAAATTTCTCCTCGGCAACTTTCTTTTCAGCTTCCGGCACACGGTCCGGATGGTATTTCAATGCCAGCGAACGATAAACCTTCTTAATTTCCGCCAACGTCGCAGACCTGGGCACCCCTAGAATTTCGTAATAGTCTTTTTTCATTCAATTTGCCAGTCTATAAAACAATCCCTATTTTATAAAGTATATGTCGCATGAAGCTATTTGACTTTAATTTATTTTTTTCCGCTCACGGGGCATTTTTAAAACGGCAAAAATCTTATCTTGTGCGGTGTCTTCGCAACTCGCCCTTTATTTCTCTAAAAATAAAGGGCTCGAACAGCTCAGACATCCTTTAGCCCTATGGCTAAAGGATTCCCTTATAAGATAAAATTTTTACCTAAAAATGCCAAGTTCGCTACAAAAAACAAATTAAACTCAAATAGCTCAATAGATATATCATTTGTTCTATTGAATTGCGCAGGCTGGGCAGGTATTCTGTTTTCGGCACAATAAGGGATTTTACGCCAAATGTCTGCAAGGATTTACGATAAAAATGTTCCAAATGAAGAGCATCTTTGGAACATTTTTATCGTAAACCGCCGCAGACGGCGTAAATATCCCGTGCCGAAAATAGAATACCTGCCCAGCCGTTCACGCGCTATTTATCACTAGACGCCTTGAAATCAGCGTCGATAACGTCGTCCTTACCTTTTTCAGATTTAGGCTCGTTAGGTTCACCAGACGGTTGCTCAGGATTCGGTTGCTCGCCTTGAGGGCCGGCACCTGCTTGACCTTGAGCAGCGGTGGCTTTGTACATCTCTTCCGCTAATTTATGGCTGACCTTCTGCAAACTTTCCATAGAGGACTTGATCTTATCATGATTCTTGTCCTTGATGGCATCCCTTAGGCCTGTTAATTCTTTTTCCACGGCTTCTTTTTCAGTCGCAGAAACCTTATCGCCATAATCTTTCAACGATTTCTCCGTCGAATAAAGCAAGGTATTGGCCTGGTTGAGAAGTTCCGCTTCTTCACGGCGTTTCTTGTCCTCTTCGGCAAATTTTTCCGCTTCCTTGACCATCTTATCAATTTCAGCTTCTGATAACTTGGTCTTGGCGGTGATCTGGATTTTTTGCTCTTTGCCCGTGGCCTTGTCCTTGGCCGTGACATGCACGATGCCGTTAGCATCAATGTCAAAAGTCACCTCAATTTGAGGGATCCCGCGCGGTGCAGGTGGCAAGCCGACTAAATCAAAGCGGCCCAATTCCGTATTGTCATTGGCCATCTGACGCTCACCTTGCAAAACCCTGATCGTCACCGCTGTTTGATTCTCTTCCGCGGTTGAAAAAATCTGGGACTTCTTGGTGGGTATCGTCGTATTACGGTCGATTAATTTGGTAAATACCGAACCCATCGTCTCGATACCTAAAGACAACGGTGTCACGTCGAGCAATAAAACTTCTTTAGCGTCCCCCGTGATAATGGCTCCCTGAATGGCCGCGCCCAAAGCAACACATTCCATGGGATCAATCCCGCCTTCAATTTTTTGTCCGACTTCTTTTTCCAAAAATTGCTGAACAATGGGCATGCGGGTGGGGCCGCCGACTAAAACCACACGGTCGATCTTGACTTCTTCGCCCAATTTTGTCGACGCGTCTTTAATGGCTTGACGCACCGGACCACGGCAGCGGTCAACTAAAGGAGCAATCAGGCTCTCTAATTTGGCGCGCTCAATTTTCATGGTTAAATGCTTGGGGCCGGTAGCATCCGCCGTGATGTAGGGAAGATTTACCTCGGTGGCAACCGTGCTGGAAAGTTCCACCTTGGCTTTTTCCGCACCTTCACGCAGGCGCTGGAAGGACATTTTGTCATTACGCAGATCAATGCCGGATTCTTTCTTGAATTCTGTGGTGATATAATCAATCAAGGCATTGTCCATGTCCGTACCGCCTAATTGATTGTCGCCGGAAGTTGACAACACTTCAAAGGTCGCGGCCTTAGCAGTTTCATCCCAACCCATTTCCAAAATAGTCACATCCAGCGTACCGCCGCCTAAGTCAAAGACCATGATCTTTTGTTCCTTACCGGCTTTATCCAAACCATAGGCCAGGCAAGCCGCGGTTGGCTCATTGATGATGCGCAAAACCTTAAGGCCCGCGATTTCTCCGGCGTCCTTGGTGGCCTGGCGCTGATTATCATTAAAATACGCCGGGACAGTAATAACAGCGCTGTCGACCGTCTCGCCTAAGAATTTCTCGGCGTCGGCTTTGATCTTTTGCAGGATGAAGGAACCTACCTGCTGAGGCGTATACTCCTTGCCAAATACTTTAAACTTAAAATCTGTTCCCATTTTGCGCTTAGAGGCATAGATCGTGCCTTCCGAATTGATCGGCGCTTGACGACGGGCAGGTTCACCAACTAATAATTGCCCATCCTTGGTGAAAGCCACAAACGACGGGAAAGCTTTTCCTGAAGATACCCCAGCTCCTTCGGCTGAAGGGATAATTACCGGACGCCCGCCTTCCATTGCTGCTGCCGCTGAATTTGATGTTCCTAAATCGATTCCAATAACGCGTGCCATATCAATATCCTCCTAAGATATCGTGTCATTGCGAGGAGCGCTTTTCAGCGACGAAGCAATCTCTTTTAAAAGATTGCCGCGCCCTAAAAAGCAGGGCTCGCAATGACACTGTTTATATTTATGTTATATTTCTTGCTACCTTTACTTTAGCGGTGCGAACAACGCGCCCGCCTAAGGTGTATCCTTTTTCTAATTCTTCCATCACAACCCCGTCGGGGAATTCCGCGGTTTCCTGTTGCATTAAAACTTCCTGGGCATTGGGGTCAAATGGTTTGCCCTTTGCCTCAATGGGCTTGACCTCATATTTGCCCATCAATTCCTTCATGTTGTTATACACCATCTCAAGACCCTTAACTAAATTAACATCCATCCCTTCCTTTGATTTAAAAGCCAGCAATGATCTGTCCAAATCATCATACAATTTCAAACATTCAATAATGACTTCCTCATGCGCGTATTTGATCAACTCCATGCGTTCCCGTTCATGGCGCTTGCGCATATTATCAAATTCCGCCAAAAGACGCACGTATTTATCTTTATAAAGCAGTGTCTCATCCGGTGTCTTAGTGACAGTTTCCACCGGTATTTCTTGAGACAAAATTTCTTCTTGAGGTTTAGAGTTGTTTTCTTCCATAATTTTAAATTAATGTAATCGTGTTTACAGGCAGCTTAACGAATCTGCGAGATATACTCGAGGGTCGAAACCACGCGGTCGTACTGCATGCGCGTGGGGCCTAATACCGCGATACGCCCTTTAATCCCATTCTTTTCAAAATGGGAAATAGCCAGGGAACAACCTTCCATATCCTTAAGGGCCATTTCATGGCCTATATAAATCTTGATTTTTTTATCCAAGGTCCGGTTGATCAATTCCATCAGCCGCTCTTTCTCCTCGAGAATCCTTAGAATCGCCTGGATCTTCAAAATGTCTGTGCTGTCCGGGTAACCAACCACATAACTGGTCCCCTTGCAGATGATCTTGTAATTATCCCCATCATCCAAAGAAACGATGCTCGTGTAATGCGTCAGGTCACAGATCACCTGAGAGGTTTTTTCCACCAAATCTTCCAGCTGACGCGCGTGACGCTTATATTCCTGTGAAATCCTTTTCTTCTCTTCTTCCAGAAGCTGGATTTCATTCATCAGATGGTCCACATAATAGCGATACCCCTGCTGGGTCGGCATGCGGCCGGCCGAGGTATGCGGATGAGTCAAATAACCTTCTTCTTCCAAGTCCGCCAGGATATTACGCACCGTCGCAGGCGACACGTCAAGGTCATGCTCTTCCGTAATATATTGCGAACCCACCGGCGCAACAGTTTTAATATACCGGCTGATCACGATCGCCAGAATGCGGTCTTTGCGTAGTTGTATGTCAGAATGTTTGGCTACCATAAAATTACTATCTCAAATATTACTTAGATATGTGTCGTTTCCTTAATGTCTATATTAGAAATTCGACCTGTCATAATTAGCACTCTCAATGTCTGTCTGCTAAAAGTATATCAAAAACCTGTCATTTGTCAAGTTATCTATCTCACAATAAAAAAATTATTGCGTGGTTAATACTTTCAGAATTCCAATACAGAACTGCGGCAAATCATCGGGCCTGCGGCTTGTGACTTGGTTGCGGTCGATCACAACAGGCTCATCGCTCCAAATGGCCCCTGCGTTGATAAGATCATCTTTAATGCCTGGTGTCGAGGTACAGCGAAACCCTTTAACAATACCGGCAGAAATAGGTATCCAGCCCGCATGACAGATATGGGCCACTAATTTCCCAGACTGATGAAAGGCCCGTGTGAGGCTTTTGACTTTTTCATCGCGCCTGAGCGTATCCGGCGCAAACCCGCCAGGGATGACCAGGCCATCATAATTTTTCTCATCAACTTCGGCAATGGCGGCATCTGATTTACAAGGATAACCATGTTTCCCTTTATAAATCTCATTGGACTTAGGGCCGGCGACAATCACCGACGCCCCCTCTTCGATCAGACGGTATTTAGGGTACATCAGTTCCAGATCTTCGTAGATATGATCCACAAACATCAAGATACGTTTGCCTTGGAGCTTCATAAGGATTATTTTTTCGGGATAGGGGCCATGGTCCAGTCAATGACCATGGCTTTATGTTTCAGGAAATAAAATGAAATTTCCTGTTTTTCATTCTGGTCTTTACTGAATTCAACGCCGTGAGGTATTGTGTTTTTAAAAACGGCAGGAGCAGAGACCACAAGGCTGGCGTAACCAGCCGCAGCCAAACGATCTTTGAGATTATCTGCTATCAATTGACACAAGCTGCCGCAGAGGGCCAGCATCGATTCATCATCTTCATCATAGGGCACTTCAAGGCCCGCGGCTTTGAAAATCTTGTCCGTTATCTCCGTGTCCATATAAAGGATCATCGCTCCACGGGGGCGGTGTGCCTGCATATCACCTTGATTTGAATAAAAGTTGGTCGCCGCGATATATACCGACACATCAAACTTGTCAGTGGCCTTAACACGCATACGTCCCTCATATTCATCAATAGGCTTAGGAGCTGTTTCAAAGGGCTTGGTAGGAACAAGATTCCCCTTTGTTGTTACCAGCTCTTCAATAAAGCCGGTGATGATAGGATTAACTATTTGCGGTTCTAAGCCTTTTCCCATAGTTTTAATATAGCACAGCTAATAATTAATACAAGCCCTTGTCTGCCAAAATATATTTAACGAATACCTTTATCAATAAAATCACTCATAATCAGCACTTGCTCATAATGGGCCTCTTTATCATCGTAATACGATGTCGGCTCTGGATAAGGATCAGTACTGGGATCAATGCCCAGCTGTGCTTCCATCTGAGCCCTATGAGACCGTATGCTTTGGATCCACCCATTGAACTGGCCGGCATCATCAGCATAAGCGTATGAACCCAAGATTAACAACGCGACCACAAAAACAATCAAACTACTAAACCACGAATATTGCTTTTTCATAAAATCCCCCCACCATTAAAAGTCTATTCAAAATAATGTTCTTTTAAGTATACAACATGATCCTATGCTAATGCCAGTTTACTGCGCCCGCGCATTGCCTCACATTAAATGTTACCAAGGCTCTAAAAAACCCGATTCGTTGACTCATAATTAATGTTACCCTGCAAAAGGGGGTAAAACTATGAGTCCACAATCCAAAAAAGAATACCTGGAAGAGATATTCCCACGGTATAAAAAGGCTGAATCTAAAGAACAAAAGACACAAATCATTAATGAGCTATGCCAAACCTGTAAATATCACCGCAAACATGCCATTCGATTACTAACCAAATTCAAACGCTTTGCTAAGCCAAAACCACGTAAACGGGGCAAATCCTCAATTTACAATCAAGCACCTATTCTTGCTGCATTAGAACGCATTTGGAAAGATGCCAGCATGCCTTGCTCAAAACGTTTAGTTACCATCATCCCGCTTTGGCTTCCGCATTTTCCGGGAGGCCTTAGTCTTGAAGTCATTAAAACAATTAAGAAAATCTCCGCTCCAACTATTGACCGTGTATTGAAAACCATACGCAAAAAATATAATCGTATTAATTTATCAACCACTAAGCCAGGAACTCTTCTGCGCAAACAAATTCCCATCAAAACTAACCAATGGGAAGAATTCCGTCCAGGGTTCCTTGAAGCTGATACAGTGGCCCACTGTGGTACTTCTATTGCCGGTGAATACGTAAACACCGTCGACTTCGTCGACATAGCCACGGGTTGGACCGAACAACGCGCCGTATGGTGCAAAGGCGAAGTTCAAGTCCTTGAACAAATCAAAGATGTCGAAGAATCTCTTCCATTCCCATTGCGTGGCTTTGATTCCGATAACGGCGGAGAATTCTTAAACCATCATCTGCTAAGACATTTTACCAATAACCCTGATCGTAAAGATCCCGTTTACTTTACCCGTTCCAGGACTTACAAAAAAGATGATAACTCTCACATTGAACAAAAAAACTATACTCACGTTCGTCAAAAATTAGGCTACCGCAGATTCGAAAATAAGAAAATCGTCGAGCTACTCAATGACCTTTACAAAAACGAATGGCGCTTATACCACAACTTCTTTTTACCATCCGTCAAACTTATCGAGAAAGAACGCATCCGTTCCAAGGTTATCAAAAAACATGATAAACCACAGACTCCTTATCAACGCCTTTTGAACGCTGACTCAGTAGATATTCCAAATTCTATGAAACAAAAATTGACTCAACAATTCGAATACTTAAACCCTTTTGCTCTCAAAAAAATAATGGATAGAAAAATTCTCAAAATCTTAAAACTTGCCTCATAAAAGACTCTATGCTAAAACTCTCTCTGGGTAACATTCTTTAATGAGTCAACGGGCCCGTGCCCGTGCCGGCCAGATTTCAACTATGGTAGGAGTGAACCCTTGGATTTGGGATAGCTGCGCCATGTCCTGCTGGGCCACTGGAAGCGGCACGCCTCGACCATCACGCTTGATTTTCAAATTTAAGTTCGCAGAGTTTAAATCGATACCACCGAATGGAGTGCTTACCGTCGGATTTTTATTTTGTAACTCTTGTTCTACCACTAAATTTTTACCGCTGTTCATTGCACGGTCACTTCTTTTACGTAATTCCTGTTGAGCTGCTTCAAATAACATCCTGTCGTGTGGGCCTAAATATTCACGATACCTTGCAACTCTTTCAAAAATTGCTTCTGCTTTTTCTCTATTAACTTCCAACTCAGATAAAAAATTTATATACCAATCATCTAAATCTCTATTATCACCGTCATCAAAATGCCACGGCTTAGCTGATTTCATAACCTCTGAATACACTATTCTAACCGCAAATTTCAAGGCTTCCCGCTGCTTTTGGTCTAAATTTCCTGCTCTCTCGATATCATTAATGAATCCTTCAGCTTCCCCAAACTTTTCCTCTCTCAACAACCTATTTACAGGCTCTTCCCAGGTAGCCATCCATTTACTATCTACCTCGAATCTTTCTTTAACTCCCACTAAAAATGACTCTGCTTCATGCGGTCGATCCTCTGTTCTGCCGGAAGCAATCTCTACTGTTTCAGAAACACGATCATAATGTTCTCTTGCCATTTTTAAAGCCCCTCGCAAACCCTTGTTTTCCTCAGGTGCGTTTTCTTCCATAATGATCAGAACTGTCGCTGCTTCCATGAATTTATTACCATTCAAGAACATCTCAAAAAATGGATCCCAATTATGATCCCCTTTTTGGCTAAGTATTGCATATAGTCTTTCCCCTGCGATCTTCAAATCCTTATCAAGGCGTGAGACATAATACCTCCTGACATTGGTATAAATTTCAATAGCTTCCTCTACGTCCGATGTCTTATCAAAATCTCGTTTCCAATTGGATAAAAATTCGTTATGTCTTTTAATTAAATCTCTGACTGTAGCAGCCTCTTTGTCTTTTCCTTCTCTACTGAAATATATAACGTATGCCTCCCAAGTAATAGTTGGTCCCATACTCAGAAATGCCTTGTATAATTGATCTTCTGCATCATTAATACCTTGCTGAGCAGAAGAATAAGCATCAGCTTTGGCCACAGTAAAAATTTCAACAGCTTGGATTAATTTCCGGCTTTGTAACGCATCATCAAAACCTTGTAAATTCATCGCCGCATCAGGCTTACTTGGGTCAAAATTGACCATTGCGTCGTCTTCATTAGAAACATCACTGACAATAACATTTTTTAATTGGTTATATGGCACTACTTCTGTACGCACTTCATCATCCCTTCGATGCCATCCACCCGCAAAATATTTTCTTGGAATAGACTGTTGTGAGTAGACGTCAATGTCTTCTTGAATAAAATTAAATACCCCCTTCTTAAAGGCTATCAGATATGTTTGATATATCCTCTCATTAGTCTTAGGATTTTGATCCACTCCGTTAACCCTGGATTTATCTGAATAGACCTTACCAAGCAAGGATTCTTTTAGAGTTTTCTTATACCAGGTGGCCAGCACCATTCCGCTATAAATCTGGCGCAGCAAAGCAAAATTTTTGCCTTGGTTGACTTCTTTTTCAAGCTCAGGAAGGATAATATCACGGACGATATTAGCCACTAAATGAACTGATTGCGAACAATTGTGAGTGCCTGGCATAAGGGCCTTCGGCTCTGTATGCTTTAATGAATTTTTTTGTAAAGCTAAATAATCTTCTTCCAACATCACCTTTAAATGGCTTTTGACAATATAAGCGGTATTGCCACTTTCATAAACAAGGGCTTGATCAGGAACAATCCAAACCTTATTAAAAGTGTTGACCGGAACATTGCTTGTGCCGTATTCATCGTGCGCCCTTTGATATACACGTTCCCAAAATTTCTTACCTAGGTTTGATTCCGGATACATTAACGAAGAGGTGATTTGTTTGAGAAAATAATCCTGGGTCAGAAGGTCCCTACCCATCTGCGTCTTTCCGAAATTAGCCTTGATAATACGGTCCTTTTCATAAGGGGAAAGATTGACCCATTGATCCTCATCAGGAATGGTCAATGATGCTAAAAAATATTTTATCAATTTATTATATTCAATCTTTTTTTGGACTTCGTTTAAATTTTCGTTTCCCTTCTGAATAAGAAAATCAAATTGCAGGGCATTGTCCGGATGAATAATGATGCCCTTTAACTGGGATGGAATAAAGGCAGCACTCAATTTGACCATGGTTCCTGGAGCCGGCATTAATGGCATTATCATTTCCCCGGCCCGGGTTTCTGGAACACATAAAAAAAGATTGATAAAAGCAACAATAAGCAGGAAGCTTATGGCCTTTTGTAATTGTTTAAACATAAGATTTCTTAAAATCATGAGGATTCATAGGGCAATACCCCCTCCTTAATTTAAAGTATGCCATATAAAAAGAAGAATTGCCAAGGAGGGGCTGCCAGGTGACTGATACTTTGAAGCCTTATTATGGAAAGCTGATGATTAAATTTACTCTGTTTCAATAACTAAATCGTCTCCCTGTGCTTCAATTGATACTGTTTGGCCTTCTTTTAATTCTCCTTGAAGCATGCGCAAGGCAATAGGGTCTTGCAATAGTTTCTGGATGACGCGCTTAAGCGGGCGGGCGCCATACACAGGGTCATAACCCTGACGGCCCAACAGATCTTTTGCTTTCTCGGTCAATTTCAGTTCTATGCCTTTGACCTTCAGTCGCTCGGCTAAGGTCGCGACTTGTATGTCCACCACCTTCTTTAATTCTTTAACGCCCAGACGATGAAAAACAATAATATCATCGATGCGGTTTAAAAATTCCGGACGAAAATGCCGGCGTAAGGCGTCCTGGATGCGGTTATCAATCTCTTTTTGATCATCCAAACCAGCCACCTCCGCGGCCGCGATATTGGAGGTCATAATGACAATCGTATTTTTAAAATTAACGACCCTTCCCTGGCTGTCAGTCAGGCGACCATCATCCAAGAGCTGCAAAAGCACATTAAAAACATCCCCATGAGCCTTTTCGATCTCATCAAAAAGAACAACCGCGTAAGGCTTGCGGCGCACGGCTTCGGTCAGCTGGCCGCCTTCTTCATAACCAATATAGCCGGGCGGCGCTCCGATCAAGCGGGCAACCGCGTGCTTCTCCATGTACTCGCTCATATCAACGCGCACCATGGCATTTTCATCATCAAATAAAAACCAGGCCAGGGATTTGGCTAATTCTGTTTTACCGACACCGGTGGGTCCCACAAAAATAAAAGAACCTGACGGGCGATTGGGATCAGACAGGCCGGTGCGTGAGCGGCGGATACAAGAGGCAATGGCTTCAATGGCCGCATCTTGGCCCACGACACGTTTCTTCAGGGCATCTTCCATGTGGATCAATTTTTCAGTCTCCCCTTGCATCAATTTGGTAAGCGGGATTTTTGTCCACTTGGCGATGATTTCAATGATATCCCGGTCATCCACTTCTTCTTTAAGCAAACCGCCGTCTTTTTGCAATTTGGCTAATTCCTTGTTGCCAGCTTCTAAATCTTTATTAAGACCAACCAAGGTGCCGTAGCGGATCTCTGCTACTTTATTGAGATCTCCTACTTTTTCAGCCTTGATCTCCTCTGATTTCTTTTCTTCAATCTGCGCTTTGACCGCGCGGATACGGTCAATCACTGCCTTCTCATTCTGCCAGCGCAGGCGCATGCCCTTATTAATTTCCTTAAGACGGTTTAATTCCTCGTCGATCTTTTTCAGCCGTTCTTTAGAAGGCGCATCTGACTCCTTTTTAAGCGCCTGGCGTTCGATTTCAAGGCGGCGGATATCGCGTTCATTAACGTCAAGCTCCTGAGGCATGCTGTCAATTTCAATGCGCAGGCGGGAAGCTGCTTCGTCAATCAAATCAATGGCCTTATCCGGCAGGAAACGATCCGTGATATACCGCTGGCTCATCATGGCCGCGGCAACGATGGCTGAGTCCTGAATACGAACACCATGATGCACCTCATATTTTTCCTTAAGCCCCCGCAAAATAGCAATGGTATCTTCAACACTTGGCTCATTAACCATCACTAAAGCAAAACGCCTCTCAAGAGCCGCGTCTTTCTCAATATACTGGCGGTACTCATCTAAGGTCGTCGCCCCGATGCAATGCAAGGCACCACGCGCCAAGGCGGGCTTTAGCATATTGGAGGCATCCATCGATCCTTCCGCCCGTCCTGCTCCAACAATCGTATGTAACTCATCAATGAATAAAATAACGGACCCACTTTGGTCCTCCACTTCTTTTAAAACTGCCTTAAGACGGTCTTCAAATTCCCCTCTAAATTTAGCTCCGGCAACTAAGGCTCCCATATCCAGGACAATGACACGCTTATTCTTGATCCCATCAGGAACATCTCCCCGGAAAATACGCTGGGCCAAACCCTCGACAATGGCGGTCTTCCCGACCCCTGGCTCACCGATGAGGACCGGATTATTCTTGGTGCGCCGTGAAAGCACCTGGATAACGCGGCGTATTTCCTCGTCGCGGCCGATCACCGGGTCTAATTTTCCCTTGGCAGCTAACTCGGTCAAATCACGGCCGAATTTTTCCAATGCCTTATATTTTTCTTCAGGATTTTGATCCATGGTACTTCCTAACTCTCTATTTCCCTCCCCCTTGTGGGGAGGGTTAGGGAGGGGGACATAATTGACGATTAACGCCTTTATTCACCCCCACCTCACCTCCCCCATCAAAAGGGGGAGGAATTTCCTACTACCTAATCAACATGAACATCAATTGATTTTGATTTCACTTCCTCAGATTTTGGAACGATCAATTCTAAAACACCGTCTTTATAAATTGCCCGGATTTTTCCCGCATCTACCTTGGCACCTAAATTCAGGCTTCGTTGATAACGGCCATAGGTACGCTCGATGCGATGGATTTGTTTCTCCTGTGTTTCAGCCTCCGCTTTACGTTCGGCTTCAACGGTCAAGATATTATCCTCCAAAGACACTTTAATGTCTTCTTTTTTTATACCAGGAAGGTCAGCTTTGAGGATGTACTGATCTTTCTCTTCAATAACGTCTAAAGCAACCGTCCAAAGACTTTCTGCCGACAATTTAGACAGAAAATCATCATCGAAGAAACGGTTTAAAGCGTCACCACCTTGGGGCCTGCAGCTGATGTATCTCATAGTCTCATCTCCTTGTTGATTGATGTTATATTTAGCACTCTCATGCTCTGTTTGCTAATTTAAAAACCCTTAAAAGGGGCTGGAATGTCCTAGCACTCTCAACCCCCAAGTGCTAATATAGCACGATTTTTTAACTTGTCAAGTAGCTGAAATGAGGAACCTGCCATAATTGGATGTACCCGAAAGGTATTTTAGAAAACCAGAACGCCACGACGACCATCAAATTAAAAACCACCTTCAAACAGCCAGCTATCATCCATGCTATCGGCGACGACCAAAGACCTGCTAATGCTAAAGCTAACCCTAAGGCAACTGTTAAATCTAATAGCGGGACAATGAAAAGATTAGCGATCAGGGCCACTGGAGCGATGGTGCCAAAATGCCATATTTGAAAAGGAGTGATCCCAATCCACGCGGCCGTGGATACCGCCAAGGCACCTGCCAGCCACTTGGGGCAAAATGACAATCGTTTTTCTAGGGGTGAATATAAAATGATAATGGCAGCAACCGCCGCGAAGGAAAGCTGAAAGCTCGCATCAAATAAATTACCCGCGTCCATGAGCAATATCATCAAGGCCGCGAACGCTAAAGAATTTAAAGCATCGCTTTCAAGTTCCAAACTAAACGACGCCAGCAATGCAGAAGCCATAAACGCCGCACGCATCACCGGCACCGAGCCACTGGTCAAAAGCGCGTAGGTAAATATCAGTAGGATGCTTAAAGCTGCTTGGCCAGGACGTGGGATCCTGACCAACTTTAAAACAAAAACAACAATGGCCGTCATCATTGCCATATGAAGACCTGCGATCACTAAAATATGCCCGGTACCCGTGTGCCTGAAGATCATATTGATCTCTTTAGGTATATTGCTTCGGTCACCCAATATGATCGCTGATAAAGTTCCCGCCTCTTGGGCGTCGGTATATTGATAGAGTGATTGCTTTAATAGCCCGCGCCAGTCTTGCAGGATGTCCATGGCCGGCGGGTGTGCGACGTGGACTAATGCTGCGCCCAAACAAAATAACGCTAGATAAATAGGCCAGACTCTAGGACGAAACAAAAAAAGTATAACCACCAGGGATGAAGACCACAACCAGAAAGGTAAGGCCAAAGGCAAAAAATGGCCGATGAGAATCCCTAACGACAAAAATAAAAGCAGCCAGCAACAAGGCCTGTGAGTACTGTTCATAATTATTATAGCTCTCTTAAAGGGGAAGATTAATTCAGGAGTGACATCGATTGTTCCCGGGGAGAGAACAATTTAAATGACAATTTTTAAACAAATTGAACTTTAAGATGCTTGCCCAAAGCTCTGGCAGTCTTCTCTAAAGTTAGCAATGTTACAGATACATTACGAGGATCAAGCAACCGATCCAATTGTATTCTGCTTTTGATATGCATACGTTCAGTCATGGCCTTCTTTGTAAGATGCTTTTCTTTCATTAATTGTTGGATCTGATAAGCAATGACCTTTTTCGTTGCAGCAGCTGTTGTTTCTTCCAATATAGCTTCCTTCTTTAAAAAATCATCAAAATTGCTACCCATGTGCTTATTCTTCATATGTTACCCTCCTTTAATATCATGCAAGCGCCTTTGTGCCAATTCTAAATCCTCATGAGTCGTTTTCTGACTCTTTTTAATAAACCCATGTAATAAAAAAATTTGATTCTCGTGAATTGTAAATATTACCCTGGAAATTCTATTTAATAATTTGGTTCTGACTTCCCAAAGATTCTGGTCCAACTTCTTAGCTATTGGCATTCCTATAGGCCAACCGAATTGTACAGTCTTAATATCTTCACCAATCTTTTTCTTTTCATTCTTTTTTAAAGAGCATATCCATTCTCTAACGGGTTCGTGACCGGTGGATGTCATATAAAAGACCACTTGTAGTGGCATAAACCTCTCCTTATAAGTGTACCATTATTGGTACCATTAGCAAATTAAATTTACTGTTCATAATTCAATAAGATCCTTAATGTGCTCAAAACGTTTGGCTGTGAGTCCATCGACTTCTTCCAGGTCTTCCAATGCTTTGAAAGGGCCGTATTGCTTTCGATAATCCAGGATCCTCCCTGACAGTTTGGCCCCAATCCCCGGGAGCATTTGTAATTGATCTGCCCTGGCGGTATTAATATTGATTTTAAATTGACGCACTGACTTGGCCCAACGCACAGGAGCAATATCCCGTTTAAAAAGCAATTGCACAGCCGCACCCATGATAAAAATGATCATGATGAGGCAGATGAACTTGCGTTCTTGGGGTGTTAAATAAAACATGAAAAGATACTTTTAGGGGGATTTAAATAATGCTCCTTGGGGAAGAAGCAATTTAATTATAACAAAATCCGTATAAAATCAAAACAATTTCATCTGCAGGGCATCGGGGTCTTTTTTGGGGGCGTTGCGTTTAGCGGCTTCATAGGCTTTTAATTCTTCGGCAATGTCTGCTAGATAGGGTGACGGGTCCTGCAGCAGCGTCTGACCGAATAATTGCCGGCGTTTGGCATGGGTCAGATACAAATGTTCTTTGGCACGGGTCATGCCTACATAAAATAAACGGCGCTCTTCCTGGAGTTCGCCTTTCATCCCTATTAAATCCAGAGGCAATAAATGGTCCTCACATCCGATGATAAAAACCACCGGAAACTCCAGGCCTTTGGCCGCGTGCAGGGTCATCAATAAAACTTTTTCAACGTTGTACTCTATTGCTTCTTCATTTTGGCCTAAGGCCTCTTCATCAGAATAAACTTCACTGCGCTCAGGTTTTTTAGAAACCTGATAAGGAATGCCCAGATGTTCCAAGGCCTGGCCCATCACATGCCGCTGTGCATTAAGCCGATATAAAATAACGACGTCACCGAAGCTTCTAACCGCACGGCGGCTGGTATTCATATCCAAGCCACCGATCAATTTTTCAATCTGGTGCGCCACATAATCTGCCTCTGCCCGGTCGGTTGCGGCTTGGTGGATTATTAATTTCCCCTGGGTCTGAAGCTGTGCTAACAATTGCACCCCACCCATGACCTGACCGGAAGCAGCCAACAAGCTTGGCGCAGAGCGATAATTCTCCTGTAGGGTCAAAATTTGTGCCGGGGTAAAGTCTTCCTGAAAGCGACGGAATAACTCTACCCTGCTGCCACGAAAGCCATAAATAGATTGATTGGCATCTCCAATAGCCGTCAACAAAACACCCTCGCGGGCCAAGACCTTAAGCAGTGCGTTCTGTACAATATTACTATCCTGATATTCATCCACAAAAATATACCGGTATTGGCGGCGCAAAAGACCTGCAATATTATCATCTTCCAGCAACAAAAGGGCCTCACGCAAAATATCATCAAAATCAATCCAACTATTTTGGCGCAAATAACGTTGATACGCCTTGTAATTATCATCGGGAGAAATAGCTAATTGAGATGACTTTTTTAAGGAAATACGCTCAAGAACTGCTTTATCAAAACCCGTGATGTCCTCTGGTGTAGCTACCTTAAAATCTTTAGGCAGGGCTGTGTGTTCAAAATGATCCCGTAATAACTTGAGACAAAAACCATGGAACGTTCCAACAAATAACCTAGACTGGGTAGCGCCCAAAACAGCAAGCCTGTCTTGCATTTGACGGGCAGCCTTATTGGTAAAGGTGATCGCTAAAATACTTTCATTGGATTTTAAAGAAGGGATTAAATGCGCAATACGGCGGGTCAGTGTATGCGTCTTGCCCGTGCCTGGCCCTGCAGTGATCAATAAATGCGAACCTTCATGCTGAACAGCCTGCCATTGGGATTGGTTCAAATTGGCGGGTTTTTCCATTTAAAATAAAACCATTTGCTGTTCAATATGTTCTCGTTCGCCGGAATTGAAGATTTTGATGGTGCCGAATTCGCCGTCGTAGCCGGCGGCGATTTCTACCTTGCCCTGGCGCATGCGGTTGATTCCCTCGGCGAGGACGTCGCCGGCGGCTTTCTTGATATCAGCGATGGGGCAATCTAAAAGGATATAAAATTCATTGCCTAATTTACTCAAAATACTCATATAGGCTTCCTGCACGGCTTTGCTGGCTGAACCTACCTCTTTGGCTTCAGCAATCAAACTAGGCAGAGCTACGATATTTTGATAAGGCCGCCAGCGTTTGGATTTACAGCCCTCATCGCGATCAGCCAATTCTTCAACACGGGCCATGACGCCAACAGTAACGGGTTTGCCGCAGCCGGAACAAATGCCCTTATGCTTGATCGTCTCCTTGGGATGCCATCTGACCTGACAGTTGCGATGACCGTCATAATGATACTTACCCTCTTCGGGAAAAAATTCCAGTGTCGATGCCAGGCCTTTGTCATTTTTATCACTTAAAGCTTTATAAATACCTTCATAGGAAAATTCCGTGTCAAAAACATTGGCTTCACGGCCAAGCTTGGCCGGTGAATGCGCGTCGGAATTGGATATCAAAATAAAATCATCCAATTGCTTAAGCCGCCAGTTCATCGGCGGGTCAGAAGAAAGGCCTGTTTCAACGGCATAAATATGTTTGGTTAGATCTCCAAAGGCGTCTTCCATGCTATCAAAACCGCCCATAGAACCCAGCGCTGAAAACCAAGGCGTCCAGATATGGGCTGGAACGAATAGGTTCTTGGGATCAGCTTCAATCGTTATCTTAAGCAGATCATAAGAATCCAAACCCAAAATAGGACGACCATCAGAAGAAATGTTCCCTATACTCCCAAGTTTGGTTTGAATTTTTTGGGCAGCTTGCAGAGACGGCGAAAATATCAAATTATGCACCTTGCGCACCTTGTCATGGCGCTTATAGATATTGGAAATTTCAACCGTGAGCAAAAAACGAACCTTTCCCCTGCAGCTTTTTGGGATTTGGTCGTCAATGGGTTTGGCAAATTTATCTTTAAGCTTGAACAAACCACTTTCGGCAGACTCTAACTTCTCTTCTAATTCCTTAAACCATTTCGGATGAACAAAATCCCCGGTACCGACGACATGAATGCCTTTGTATTGGGCCCATAGGTAAAGATTTTCAAGGTCGAGATTTTTAGCGGTGGCGCGGGAGTATTTGGAATGGATGTGCAGGTCTGCGAAGAATTTCATACTACAATACTAACAAGTTTATTGGGCACGACAATAAATTTCTTGATGGCTGACTCTTGGGCATATTTAGCGACACCGGGATCGCTCAAACAAATTTTGCGTAATTCTTCCTGTGACATGTCAGGGGTGATTTGAATTTGAGCACGGACACGGCCATTGACCTGTACGGCGATTATGATGGTACTTGTTTTAAGGGCAGCTTCATCAAAGGTAGGCCAGGCCACACGGGCGATGGTGGCTTCCGGCTTTCCCATCATCTGCCACATTTCTTCGGCCACATGCGGCGCAAAGGGAGATAATAACAGCACCAGGGTTTCAATGGCTTGGTTTAGTATTTGTTGTTTAGATGTATTTGGATTCCCGACAGAAGCATTCGGGAATGACATATTCTTATTATTCGGGGATGACAAATGGGTATATTTATCAATGGCATTAGCTAAAACCATCAGGTGGCTGATAGCAGTATTGAATTTATAGCCTTCTTCAAAAGATTGGGTCACGCGTTTGATGGCGTTGTTGCGTTCGCGTTCTACAGCGGTGTCCGGATCGTCTTGTTGGGATTGCTTCGTCACTTCGTTCCTCGCAATGACACCACTACTAACATATCTTTTTTCTACCATCTGGTAGACACGGTTTAGGAATCGCCAGGAGCCTTCGAGGCCGTCGCTGTTCCATTCCAATTGGTCTTCAGGTGGCGCGGCGAACAAAATGAACAAGCGCAGCGTATCTGCCCCATATTGAGATAGAACTTCATCAGGATCAACGGTATTGCCACGGGATTTGGACATTACTTCCCCGTCTTTGAGCACCATCCCCTGGGTCAAAAGCCGGGTAAAGGGCTCATCGGTGTCCACCAAACCCAAATCTTTCAGAAATTTTGTAAAAAACCTGGCGTATAATAAATGTAAAATCGCATGCTCAATGCCGCCGATGTACTGGTCTACCGGCATCCAATATTTGGCATCAGCTTTATCAAATATTTCTTCATTATTATGCGCTGAGCAGAAACGCAGGAAATACCAGGACGAATCAAAAAAAGTCGCCATGGTATCGGTTTCCCGCCGGGCTGGCTTGTTGCATTTCGGACATGTGCATTCAACAAAGGTACGCACACGGGCTAACGGAGAACCGCCTTCGCCGGTAATCTGCACATCCTTGGGCAATTCCACCGGCAATTGATGATGCGGCACCGGAACCACCCCGCAAGCAGTGCAATAAATCATCGGGATAGGCGTTCCCCAATACCGCTGGCGGGAAATAAGCCAATCACGCAGGCGCCAATGAATGCTGATTTTTCCAAAGCGCTTAAGCTGCATCCATTCGGCAATTTTCTTTTTCGCTTCTTCATTAGGCGTCTTATTAAATTCCCCGGAATTAACCAATATCCCCTCTTCTTCATACGCTTGACTCATATCATCGACGGATATAGAGGGATTCTTGGGATCTTCAATGACAATGCGCATTGGAAGTTTGTGTTGTTTGGCAAATTCAAAATCACGCTGATCGTGGGTGGGAACGGCCATGATGGCACCTGTCCCGTATTCCATCAAAACATAATCCCCAATAAAAATAGGGATGGCTTCATTATTGACGGGATTGATGGCGTGACGCCCGATAAAAATCCCTTCCTTGCGCTGATCGCCGGACATGCGCAGGGATTTACTTTTATTAGCGGTTTTTTCGATGAACTCCAAGGTTTGTTTTTCTTGCGGCGTCCCTGCATTCAGCTTTTTAACCAAGGGATGCTCAGGAGCTAAAACCACATAGGTGGCGCCAAAAATCGTATCCGGCCGTGTTGTAAAAACACTGATCGCGTCAGTGGAATCTTTGAGCTTAAAATGGATTTCCACCCCATAGCTTTTGCCGATCCAATTCTCCTGCATGGCCCGCACGCGCGAAGGCCATTGCT
>Ga0206802_1105_pt1 | contig 20845 bp, 20 predicted proteins | sample Alteio_BWOrgCont_63_FD_152902 | JGI IMG/M metagenome (GOLD analysis project Ga0206802, IMG submission 152902) | Enriched cells from forest soil in Barre Woods Harvard Forest LTER site, Petersham, Massachusetts, United States -... | ecosystem: Environmental > Terrestrial > Soil > Temperate forest >... | reverse complement strand
GTATAGTTTGGGCAGTGCCCTTTTCTTTTTGGTTCGTGAAAAGAAGGGATCTACAAGTGATTCAGACCGTGTGGTGAAGGCTTTAACCTGGCGTATCGGATTATCGCTATTGCTATTTGCCTTGATTTTATTGGCTTATGCGATGGGATGGATTGTACCTCATAGAGTATAGGGAGAGATAGGATGGGTTTACGCAGTTTTGGGCCGCTTTTGGTATTGTTGTTGATTTTTGCATTGTTATTTGGGACGAAAAGGCTGCGCGAGGTGGGGGGTGATTTGGCGGCAGCAGTGAAGAATTTTCGTAAAGGGTTGCAGGAAGATGAGGTGAAAGAGCGGAAAGATAGTGAAGGGGGTTAGTGGTGCATATCAGCTTTAGTGAAATAATAGTCATTTTGCTGGTGGCATTGTTAGTGATTAAGCCAGAGCAGCTGCCTCAAGTTGCGAGAATGCTGGGGCGGTGGGTTGGGCGGGCAAAGGGATTAATAACCAACGTTAAAAATGAGGTTGGGGCGGAGTTGGGGAAGTATTCGTTTCAGGAAGAAAAGCGTGAGAAATGAAATAAATATTGGCACCAAACTCTGTCACCCCCGCACTTGTTGCGGGGGTGGCAGAGTTTGGTGCCGAGGATCGATCCATACAGATGGTGATGATTTTAGGCTGGATAATAATTAGATTTTTTGTTAGGGCAACCACAACATGGATCAAACTCTAACTATCAATTTCTTAACTGAACTTCGCAAGCGACTGATATTAAGTCTCCTTGTTTTAGCCATCTTATTTTTTGTGACACTTTATTTTTCCAATCAATTGTATACTTGGCTCGCTCTTCCGCTAATCAAACAACTCCCTCAGAAACACTTGATCGCAACCAATCTTGTTTCTGCATTTTTTACGCCATTTGAATTAGCTTTTTATGTTGCGATTTTTTTAGCGATGCCCGTTTTTCTTTACCATATTTGGGCATTCATCGCTCCTGCGCTTTATCCGCAGGAAAAGCGTGCTATTTGGCCATTATTATTGGGCACTATCATTTTATTTTATCTCGGCATTTTATTTACTTATGCAGCAATCTTTCCTATTCTTTTCGCGTTTTTAACCCATGCTGCACCTAGTGGGGTGCAAGTGATGCCTGATATTAGTCAATATCTTGAATTTACACTGAAATTGTTTTTAATTTTCGGCGTGATTTTTGAAATACCAGTGATGGTGATTGTATTGGTCAAGACTAAGATGATCACGCGTGAAAAATTAATTGCGCTTCGTCCTTATATCATTGTTAGTGCATTTGTGATGGGTATGTTGCTTGCGCCACCTGATGTGTTATCGCAAACATTGGTGGCACTTCCCTTGTGGTGGTTGTATGAATTTGGATTGTTTTTGCTGCGGTTTATCAAATAAATATCGTGTATTATGATTTAAATTTGCTGAGTGTAAGGAAGAGAAAAAATGACGACCAAGGATAAGGTGGAAGTAGATGCAGCGAAGCGCTGTTTTTTGCGAAGGGCGACAACCACTATTGGTGGTTTGGGGTTGGCTGCTACCTCTATTCCATTCATTAGCTATTGGTTGCCAAGCAAAGATACGGAAGCGGCAGCAGGCCCAGTGAAAATTGATTTGAGCACATTAAAACCTGGAGAACAGTTGACAGTTGCTTGGCAAGGCAAGCCAGTGTGGGCGATTCGTCGGACGCAAGCGATGCTAGATTCATTGCCAAAATTAATAGATAAATTGCGTGATCCCAATTCAGATGAAGACCAACAACCATCCTATGCCAAAAATATCGATCGAGCTATCAAGCCTGAGTTTTTTATTGCTATTGGTATTTGTACTCATTTGGGCTGCATCCCAACTTATCGACCTGACCCGGGTAGCATTTCTGCAGATTGGTTAGGAGGTTTTTATTGTCCTTGTCATGGCTCTAAATATGATTTATCCGGAAGAGTTTATAAAAATGTACCGGCACCTCTCAATTTAGTCATACCTAGTTATGCATATTTGGATGAGCATACCGTTATGGTTGGTGTTGATAAAGCAACGGATGCTGGATAAAACATGGAAAAAATGCGGCGGAATAAAAAATTACTAGCCTGGATTGATGAGCGATTTCCACTGAGCGCATTCTGGAAAAAGCATGTCAGTGAATATTATGCGCCGCGAAATTTTAATTTTTGGTATTACTTTGGTTCATTTTCACTATTAGTGTTGCTCAATCAAATTGTAACGGGTATTTGGTTGGCGATGGAGTATACCCCTGTAGCTGATCAGGCATTTTCATCTGTCGAGCATATTATGCGGGATGTGCGATATGGCTGGCTGTTACGCTATCTACATTCGGTAGGTGCTTCGGCATTTTTTGTCGTCATTTATCTGCATATGTATCGAGGGTTGATGTATGGTTCTTATAAAAAGCCGCGGGAATTATTGTGGTTGATTGGAATGTTGCTTTATATTTCTTTGTTGGCAGAAGCGTTTACGGGTTATACGTTGCCTTGGGGGCAGATGTCATTTTGGGCGGCTGAAGTGATTACTTCATTTGCGAGTGCGATTCCTTGGGTTGGTAAGACATTGGTGATTTGGTTGCGCGGTGATTACAATGTTTCGGGTGTGACTTTACATCGATTTTTTTCTTTGCATGTGATTGCAATTCCATTGATCTTATTAGGGTTGGTATTTTTGCATCTGGTCGCATTGCATCATGTTGGTTCAAATAATCCTGATGGTATTGAAATAAAAGTGAAGAAAAATCGCCAAGGTATTCCAGTGGATGGTATTGCATTTCATCCTTACTACACAGTAAAAGATATGATGGGGGTGGCAGTGTTTTTATTGATCTGTGCATTCATCATTTTTTTTATGCCAGGCATGGATGGCTATTTTCTTGAGCCAGATAATTTTATTCCTGCCAATCCCATGCAAACACCAGATCATATTTCGCCAGTTTGGTATATGACACCGTTTTATGCGATTTTACGTGCAGTGCCGAATAAATTTTTAGGGTTACTGGTCATGGCGGGTGCTATTGCGATTATGTTTTGTTTGCCATGGCTTGATCGTAGTCCAGTGCGCTCCATACGTTATAAAGGGGCTTGGTCGAAGATTGCTATTGTGATCTTTGTGATTAGTTTTATTGGCTTGGGCAGTCTCGGTATACAAACAGTGAGCCCTTTGCGCACTGGGCTTGCACGATTATTTGCAGTGTTATATTTTGCTTTTTTTCTGCTAATGCCTTTTTATACAAAATATGAAAAAACTAAGCCAGTACCGGAGCGCTTGACTGGATGAAAAAATATTTTTTATTACTTTTATTTTTATTCGTACCTGTCATCAGCTGGGCAGATGAACCGCAAGTCGCTTTAGAAAAAGCAAATATCAGTCCCTACGATACAGCATCGATCAAGCGTGGCGCTAAATTTTTTGCAACAGTCTGTATGGCATGTCATGCATTGGTTTATATGCGATATGATGAGATTGCAAAAGAGGCGGGAATTACTTATGACAAAATGAATTTCACGGTGAAGTATTTTGGTATCTTGCCCCCTGATTTATCGTTGATTACGCGTTGGCGAAGTCCAGATTGGGTTTATACCTATTTGCATAGTTTTTATATTGATGCTACTCGTCCAACAGGATTTAATAATTTAGTTTATCCTAATTCAGTCATGCCAAATTTTCTTGCGCCATTTCAAGGCCAACAAGTGTTAGCAACAGATAAGACGCGCTATATGTTTGTTGGCATGCCGCAATGGTATGATTTATTAGTATTGCAGCAACAAGGTTCCATGACTCCTCAGCAATTTGATGCGACGATCACTGATGTGGTGAATTTCTTGGCTTATGCCGCTGAACCTTATCGAGTTGATCAAATCAGATTGGGATATTGGGTGATTGGATTTTTTATTGTATTTTTCTTTTTTGCCTGGCGGTTAAAACGTGAATATTGGAAAGATATTAAAAAAAGATTTCATACAGAAGATTGATATTGATCGTTATGCATTTTATCAAGCCATTCGCACTTTGATTGCCGGATTGGTGGCGATTTATGTTGGTAATTATTTCCCATCATTACAAAATTACTGGATCATTTTAACGGCTGTTTTATTGGTTCAATCACGTGTAGGTTATTTAATTCAAGAGCATGTCGCTTATCAGTTAGTTGCTGGGTTACTGGCTGCCGCACTTGTTTTTGCGGCGAGTTATCTTGGCAGTGTTATTGTTTGGTTGGCGGTATTTTTATCGTTGACTTCACTGGTGAGTGTTTATTTAGGATTCCGCTATCGAAATTTATTTTTGACAGCTTATTTGGTTAATTTGCTGGCAATGATATCAGGTGGGGTGCCTGTTGATTTTGAGCAAACGTGGCAACGTTCTGAATTTGTTTTGTATGGTACTGTTATTTCTCTGGCAATAACGATTATATGTTGGCCCAGTATTTTGCGATTGCAAATAAAAGCAATGATGCGCACTTGCTTGAAAATCAATTTGCAATTGTTGCGAATTATTTTTGATATCTATTTAAAAAAAGATTATGCCGCGAATCATTTTTTTTATGAAAAGAAAATTTATTATTTAAGTCGGTTGTTTGCTTATTGGATGAGGGCACTTTGGAATTTGGGTCAACGGTCGAATGGGGTTTTTTCAGATAAGGTGGCTAGAATAGACAGGATTTTTTCAATAGCAACGGGATTGGGTGCGCTTAGATATCGGATTAGTGATCATTCAACATTTGGCATGATTAATTTAGAGTTGAGTGATATTTGGCCCGCCATGGCTGAAAAATTTAAGGCAGCAGCCAATGGGAAACATGTTCCTGCTGATGACCGTGTTCAGAAAAACATTGATCGTTTAGATGAAGTTTATCAAGGTGCATTGCAAGTGGCAGCGCAAGAGCCAATAGTCTATTTGTTTTTTATTCAGGGTTTGCAGGCTATTGATGAAGAGTTAAATAAGGTTATGGGATAACTAATGGTTTTATTGCCACAAAACATGATTTATCGTAGAGCGCTTGGTGCCATGTTTGCTATTTTTATAGCAGTATTTATTAGCCATCAGGTATCATTTGCCGAGGAATTCTGGATCACAACAACTTGTATGTTAGTGATGCAAACTGCAGTAGGTTTAACAGGACGGCAGGGTTTGCAGCGTTTGTTAGTTATTATTTTGTGTGTATTAATAGCGTCTTATTATATTTTTTATCAACATCAGCGCATGGTGGTTGATATCGCCGCGATCATTTTTATCGCTGTTTTGTGTTATTTCTCACTAGCTGCAAAAGTCATTCGTCCTCAAGTGGTTATCCCATTGATGATCGGTATTGTTGTTTTAATGGTATTAGTCATTCCATTTTTCCCATTGGATAAAACCATGATGCGCGTCATTGATGTGGTTAGTGGCGGATTACTTGGTTTTTTTGCCAGTATTTTAATTTTGCCAGTACGTGCTGATGTTGAATTTAGAAAAGAAGCTATTCCCTTGTTGAATGCTTGTTCTGATTATTTAGCGGCAATCATCCACTATATGTTTGATCATTCACTTGTAAATGAGTTAGTAGAAAAGAAAATGCAACTGGAAGTGGTGTGGGAAGATTTTCCAGATTGGGTTTATGAAGCGGGTTTTATCGCCATGTTGCAGCAAGGACACCGGCATTTTTTGGTGCGCATTGAAGAAGTCAGGCAAATTTTATTGATGTTAGATCATCTGGCGCGGCATGAATATGATTATGACTTGTTGAAAAAATTTAAAACGGTAACGCAATCTTATCAAGTGCAGATAGAGAGATTGATTCAATCGATCACTACAGTATTGACGCTGCAAAAATTGTCAGAAGGCGTAGATGATTTAACTGAAGAGTTTGAGGCATTAGAAAAAAAATTCAAAAGCATCATGCCATATTCTCTGGAAATGCTGGAGATAAACCGAGATTATGTTTATCTCGCTAATTTCATTTTTGAATTGAAAGAGTTGGGTAAGATGTTGGTTATTTTGGCGAGGACGTTAAGGGCAAGTTAGGATAAGGAAATTATTATTCCTAAATTTTAAAGTCCTAATACTTGACGAAGGCTATCATCTAGCAAATCAATTTCTGCAGCAGTTAAGTCTCCAATTTTATTTTTGATACGAGTTTTGTCGATTGCTCGAATTTGATCGCAGACTGCAACTGAACTTGCTCCCATGGAATTAATGGGGATTACAAGGGGCGGTCGAGGCACAGGGGAGGAAGAAAGTGGAACAACAACTATGTGCTTTCTTGCTTGATTAATCGGAGTCACACCAACTATAACGCAGGGTCTAATTTTATTTATTTCAGATCCTTTTGTTGGGTTAAGATCAACTCTATAAATTTCACCACGAGCGTACAAAGCATTTGCGCTAAAGGTCATCGAGAACCCTCCCGAGGTGATGCTTGAGCATTCTGTTCTTCATCACTTAAGCTTAAGCCATCACCGATGGTTACTTCCCAAGCGGCCATGTCTGCTTTGAGTGCCGCATCGTTTTCAACCGCAAGCGCGCACTCGTATAAGGCTTTTTCACGCTTTGTAATCTCAGCTTCTAACAACGAAACAACAACTTTGCTACGCTGACGTTCAGGAATTGTTACCCGCATTCTGCTGGCCAACTGATCTGGTAAAGAAATAAGAACTTTATGCATATATCCTCCGACTAACTATTATATATAGAGTATAGTATATCCTATATATTTTGGAGTGTTTTTAGATATTATACTCACAAGTTTAGGCATGCACTATAACATGTTGTTTTTAAATGAAAATTTTTTAAAAGGCCAATAACGCGGTTTCAATAAAGGGGGGGTTATCTAGAAATTCGTGTTGCTAATCTACGCAAGTCTCAATTGGTCGATCATTCAAGCTAGTTTCACCCGGGTATAAGTTTTCACTACCCCACTCACTCCAAGAACCATCGTAAACTTCATGTTGACTCTGTCCCATTAAATCGAGATAAAAATCGAGTATGGGTGCAGTAATTGCGCCGCCACAAGTGCAAATGATCGGTGCTTTAGGATCGATCGCGACATCGGCAAAGCGTTTTTTGATTTTATCAAGCGGTAAGAAAAAACCATTTTGATCGAATAATGCAAAAAATGGAAAGGAAATGCTGCCAGGAATATGTCCCGAACGAATACCTGGACGCGGTTCTTTGCCGCCAGCAAATCGAATCGGATGTCGTACGTCGATGACTTGTTCTTGTGATTGTTGTTGGTTTTCTTTCATTTGTGCCAAGGTGCGTAAGTACTGTGGTTGAAATTGTGCTGCATAAGCTTTGGTTGAAACATTCGGCATGCCCGATTCGGTTTTGCCGCCATATTGTTCCCACGCTTTCAACCCGCCATCTAAAACATAAAGTTGCTGTGGGTTGTGTCCAAACATTTTAAGCATCCAGAGGGCACGACAAGAGGTGTGCAATTCACTGTTATCATAAAAAATAACTTTATAATCGTTGCGGATGCCAAGGCTGCCCATCTTTTCACTAATTAATTTTTCATCGCGAATTAACATATGCGGAAGATTGGTATTCGGATCGCTAAAAAGATCGATATTAAAAAACTGTGCATCAATAATGTGTTTTTCGTTAAATTCTTGCAAAGCGTTTCTGTCATTGTGATGGAGGCTGGCATCAAGAATGACCAGATTTTTTTGGCTTTTGCGAAATTTATCGAGTTGTGCTGCGTTAATGAGCCAGGCCATGGGTGAAATTCTCACAATATAGTTATAATTCAAGAAGTTTAATGGTTTCTTGCTAAGAATGAAAGTTACCATAAAAAGCATTTTTTTTGAAACTAAACACCTCTTGAAAGACAAGTAAGCAGTGCACATAATGCGCAATAAAAATACACAGAGGTGATTTATGGTGTATCCCATAACTGTACTAAGCCCTGAAATGCTAGATTTGCAGGTAAAAGAAATAGAGCAAGCAGTTAAGAAGGCAAATTCTAAAGAGGCAGAACTTATCAGGCATGAAGTAGTAGCTGAATGGTTATCAAGTTGGGGCACTGAAGACGAGAAGGAATTTCCAGGATGGGAATAAGGTGGTAAGAATTTATAACCAATAAACAAACAAAAACAAAAATAACCAAACAACATCCACAAAATGCCAATACCAAGACACTGCTTCAAATCCAAAGTGATGCTCAGGCAAAAAGTGGCCTTTAAGACAACGAACCAAAATTACCATAAGCATAGTCAGACCGATAGTGACATGCAGTCCATGAAAACCCGTGAGCATAAAAAAAGTTGTGCCATAAATACCGCTATTTAAAGTGAGGTGGTAATCTAGGTAAGCGATTAAATATTCATGTACTTGCAGACCAAGGAAGGTGAGACCCAACACGATGGTGAGGATAACGCCAGAGAGTAATTGCCAGCGGCGATTTTTTAATAAACCCCAGTGTGCCCAGGTGACAGCAACAGCACTGCTTAACAAAATGAGTGTATTAATCGCAGCAATTCCCCAAGCACCCATTGCTTGTTTTGGCCCGGGAAATTGAGTGGTATTAGGATTTTGTAACAAAGGCCAAGCAGCATGAAAGTTTGGCCACAATAGCTGATGTGTTTCTGGGTAGCCCCAATCACCACCTAGAGTAGGTACTGAAAAGACTCGTGTATAAAGTAAAGCCCCAAAAAATATGCCAAAGAAAGCAACTTCTGATGCAATGAACCAAAACATTCCCCAGCGATAAGAGCGATCCATTTTTTTGCTGTGTAAACCTTGCATGCCTTCATTGATGACACTACTAAACCAACCAAACAACATCACTGCAAATAAAACAGCGCCGGTAAACAATAAGTAAGGCCAAACACAATTATTATGCACAAAGCCGCCAATGCCAGTGGCTAAAAAAAATAAGGCAAATGATCCGACAATAGGCCAAGGTGCTGAATGGGGTAAAAAATATTTTGTCGTGGAGCGATATTTTTTTTGTTTCATGCAGACACCTTTTTATGTTGGTGGGTGACATCAAATAAAGTATACGCCAATGTAATGGTATTGATCTCGTATGGAATGTTTTTATCAACTTGAAAAATGAGTGGCAATTGCATTGATTTGCCGCTATCTAATGTTTGCTGCTCAAAGCAGAAACATTGGACTTTGTGGAAATATTTTACGGCATTAGGCGGGGTCATGCTTGGAATGGCTTGTACCGTCATTTGATGAGCTGCTTTGTTTTTTATATGAAAAAATACTTTGGTATTTTCACCTGGGTGGGTTTTGATGCTGGTTTGTAAGGGATAGAAATCCCAAGGCAAGTTTTGATTGTTGGCAGTCACAAATTGGATAGTGATATCACGGGTAAGATCAGGTGATGAGGTAAGCGCTTTCCCGGTATTTAAGCCAATAGTTTTGCATAAAACAGTATAGATTGGGGCCATGGCAAAACTGAAGCCGAACATCATGATCGCAGCCAATGCAGTAAACAAAATCGTTCGATTTAGCCGGTTTCGCATTGTTCCCTCAAATGACGAAATGGTGTTAGCTAGCTACTTGCAAATCAAGAGATGATGATTCCTTGATTTGCAAGTGTATCACGAATGTCTGGTTTATTTCATTTGGTTATAAGTAGGCTATAAATCCCTGGGATATCTTGCCCTTAACCTTAATCTGAATTGCTGATAGTGCAAAATAAAGAGTAGTTTGGATATCAAGAATTTTTTGCTTTAAAGTCACCCACGTTTCCTTGCTTTATAAATCCCTCAGGCAATATTTTTTTGGCTATCATATCAGCAATCATTTCCCCAAGAACACCCGATTTTAATGCATTAAATTCTTGTGCAGTGATTTCTGGTTTTTCCCCTTTCAGTAAAGCAATTACTTTTACTGCAGCGTCTTGATTTATTTTTTTTGTGTTAATAGGGGCATGATGCCACAAACTTTGACACCAGGAAATTTTAGATTCTGCTAGTTTATATTTTTCAGACATTCCATAGAGTTCTAGCAATGTGATTAATTTTTTTTGTTCACTAGGCATTATGTTTAGGTGTAGGTCTTGGCGTAGGCGATATTGAAACTGGGTTGCTAGCTGTCGACCCTCTAATGAAAATAACCGGTCGACCAAAGGTTGCATTTGCCAGCTGGGTTTTGAAGCTAGATAATCCATCACCGTATTAAGTAATTCCATTGGAATGTTGGGTACTTTGAACAGGGCTCTTAAGGCGTCATCATCAATGCGATTTAATAGTTGTGCGATAACGTCAGGTGGCTGCTTGTTATAAACAGCACATTCAAGAACGCTAGATTGACTCGATTCGTTGTAAAAGTAGCAAGCTTCATTTAAAGCTTCAGGACTGCATTGCTGAATTAATAGAGAGAAAGCATCACCTGGTTGAAACTGTGCGGCTGCGTGTAGCGCAGTGTTACTCATAAAGTCTCGCAACGGTAGTGTCTGATTGAGGATTTTTGGATTGACTTTTTTAATCAGAAATTGAAAGCCATTGCCTTTCTGATCCCTAGCAGCTTTATTTAAGACGGTTTCACCCAGAACATTTTTCAAAGGCAGTGCCTCGTTGAGAAATTTCGCATCGGCTCTTTCAATTAATCGGCAAAAATCACTGTTTGCCAATTTAGTCGCTCGATGCAAGGCGGTATTGTCACGACTTGAGTCTTGCAACAATAATTTCTTTCCAAGTTTTTCCCCTTTTAACTCAGCTCGTCGTTCACTATCTTCTTCGAAAATTGAGTTATAGCCTGGCAAGTTAAGTAATTCCTGATAGACATCATCTTTTTGTTCGCGAGGAGTGTAAAGTCGCATGATGCGCAAAGCGCGGTCGTAAAAATAAATCGGTAAATCAATGCCGCGCACTTTCTTCATGTCATCTTGATAATCTCTTGCTTGTTTACGTGCTTCTGGTGTGTCAGTGACAAATACTACGCCTAGCATTGCTTCGTGTGATAATTTGGCTAATACTTCATTCAAGCGTTGTGGATTTTTTTTGACTTCTTCTTTAAATTTCTCGAAATCGGTAATATTAATTTTTTCCATTGCTTTTGCATAGACTGCTACGTCTTCTTTGCTGCCTACCCATTTACGATAAAAAGTACCTAAGTCTTTTAGAAGCATTGCTTTGATGATGTTAAATTTTTTACTGAATAATAAACCTACCAATGGCCGTGTGGGGTCATGTTCTCCAAAAACTGCTGTGTCGTAATCCTGTGAAAGCAGACTAAGCGCTTGTTTGATAGTGTGCTCATAGGGCTGATCTTTCTTTCTCTCTGTGTGGTCTTCATATTCTATGCCCATCTCAGAGAGAGTTTTGCCCTTCGAATGTATATATTTGTCTTGTGCTTTTGATTTATCCTGTTTTAGGTTTCGTAAATCAGCACGGTAGTCGTAATCACCAATTTGTTTTTTAAATTCAGGCCAATCTCTAGGTTTGATAATTTTGATTAACACTTCTCCTAAAGCATTCACTTGTGCAAGCTTTGGATTGATATCAGTGGGTTCAAAAGGGAGGCAGCTGCCTCTAAAAAGTAAGCCTGCACGATATAAATCATCTGCTGTTTGGGCGAGTAGACTGCCAGGATAATGTTTTTTTAGTAAATGATAATCATAGAGTGATTGCAGGCCTTGTTGCCAAAGAATTTCAGGCGATCTTTTTTCATTTTTTAATTCTAGTGGTTCACCTGATTGTAATCGAATGGAAATAGCTTCTTCTTTGCTTTCTGACTTTTCTTCTTTGAGAAGTGCTTGATTAAAATATTTTTCAATGGTTTCTAATTCAGATGCTCGATGCGGGTATTTTTGAATGAGTGTTTTAAAATACGGAAGAGCCGCTTTGATCAAAATGGGAGGTAATGATTTTCCTGCTAGCCATAGTTTGATGCAGTAATCGGTTAGTTGCAGTCCGATGATTGAAAATAATCGCCCGACTAGCAGTTGAGTCTGGAAGCAAGCTTCATGTCCTAGATAGCTTGCAATACCTGCTAGTAATGGCGGTGGAATGTTGGGCGCTTTGAGCATGGCTTTTAAAGCAGTATCACTAATAACGTTTAATAGTTTTGCGATAGCATGAGCTGGCTGATAAGGAAGAGCGGATTCCAGTACGCTAGTGTCTTTTTCGTAAAGATGGCAAGCTTTGTCTAAAGCTGAAGGGCTGCAACGTTCAATTAATTTGATGAATACTTCAGTTGACTGATAGGTGGCGACTACATGCAAGATAGTTTCTTCAACTTTATTTTGCATAGGGAGTGCCTGGTTAAGGGCTTCGGCATCGGCTTTTTCAATTAAGAAAAGAAATGCATCGCTTGATTGTTTCCAGGCGGCGAGATGTAGAGGAGTTTCTTCTTGTAGATTTTGCAAAGAGAGTGTCTCGTTGAGAGCTTTTGCATCCGTCTTTTCAACCAAACGGTGAAACGCATGACTTGGTTGCGAGATGGCAGCAGCGTGCAAGGCAGTATCGTAATCATTATTATGCACAGAGAGTGTCTGACTTATAGTTTTTTCATCAGCTTTGTTAACTAGGGCTAAAAAACCATCACCTGATTGCCATCTGGCAGCCACATACAGGGCGGTTTCGTGGCTGTTATTTTCCAAGGGGAGTGCGTGATTAATAGATTTTGTATCGGCTATTTGGATAAGACGACAAAAAGCATCACGTGGTTGTTTCCGGGCAGCCAGATGTAAAACGGTCTTGTTGTCTTTATCTTGCAAAGCGAGTGCCATATTGATAGTGATTGCATTAATTTTTCCAATTAAAGAGTAAAAGGCATTGCCTGGTTGAGCGACAGCAGCTACGTGCAAGACAGTGCTGTTATTCTCATCTCTCAAAAGCAATGCTGAATTGCGTACATGTATCGATAAAAGATCAAAAAATGTCATGAAGTTTATTTTTGTATTTAGAGCTGCTATGTGAAGAAGCTTGCGGTTGTCAAGAGGATTGGCAGATCTCGTGGCTGGGTTGAGCAAGCGATGTTGTTCTTCATCAGTTATGTCTGTGAGACATCTTGTTATCCCCTCAACATTATCTTTAGTCAGGGCTAATGCTAAAACGTCCCACAAAAGTTTAAGATCAAAATCTGAACGTGCAGGTTTTTCTGATTTTTCATCTATTGGTATAGCTCGATGCGGGTTCCATGAATACATAAATTTCTCGTTTTGCTAATAATTATAATGTTAATTTGCAGTATCAAAATTCTTTTTCTTTCTATGTAAGTGAGGATCATGTCTGATTATCGGAGTACGTTTTTTGGGTGGTTCATTTTTAAAAAGAGGATGCTCAATTAACTTGACAGAGAGATGTGGGAGCTTCTCTTTTTTTACATGCTTTTTTTCTGACATAAACGCCTCGCAAATTGGTGAATCTGTCTTTATATAGTATAGCCTTGATTTTGTAAAATTGATGCGAAAGCAACTACCGAGAGTGGAAAAAAACACTTAATTATTAACAGGTTATGCTTTGCATGTTAAGAGCGAGATCTTTAGTCTAGATGCGGAGGATGCTGAAAAGTATGATGCGGCGCAGGTGAAGGCACAGTCCATTCCAATCCATGCGCACCCTCCCATACTTTTGCCGGCGCTTTTTTACCGCCACGAATAGTGGTAAAGATGTTATACACAAAAATTAATTGTGAAAGACCTAAAATAAATGCGCCTATACTTGCCACCATATTAAAATCAGTAAATTGCAATGCATAATCCGGAATACGTCTTGGCATTCCCGCTAAGCCTAAAAAATGCATAGGAAAAAAAGTAAGATTGACAGAAATGACAGTAAGCCAAAAGTGAATTTTTCCCAAGCGTTCGTTGTAATAATGTCCTGTCCATTTAGGTATCCAATAATAAACAGCGGCAAGAATAGTAAAGAGTGCACCTGTTACTAACACATAATGAAAGTGTGCGACCACAAAATAAGAATCTTGATATTGATAATCAGCGGGAACGATGGCAAGCATCAATCCTGAAAATCCGCCAATCGTAAACAAAAATACAAATGCAATGGCAAACAGCATCGGTGTTTCAAAACTTAAAGAACCGCGAAACATAGTAGCTACCCAGTTAAATACTTTGACACCCGTAGGAACGGCAATGAGCATTGTGGTGTACATAAAAAATAGTTGCGCACCTAATGCCATGCCGGTAGTGAACATATGATGCGCCCATACAATAAATGAAAGAAAGGCGATTGAAGCAATCGCTGCAACCATGAAGGTATAGCCGAATAATTTTTTGCGACTAAAAGTAGGAATGATTTCAGAAATAATTCCAAAACCCGGCAATATCATAATGTAAACTTCAGGATGACCAAAAAACCAAAACATATGTTGATAAAGTACTGGATCACCACCACCACCCGCATTGAAAAAACTGGTACCAAAATGTCGATCAAATAACATCATCGTAACCACACCCGCTAAAACAGGCATCGCACCAATCAATAAAAATGAAGTGATCAACCAACTCCAAACAAATAATGGCATTTTCATCAGAGTCATGCCTGGTGCACGCAAATTCAAAATAGTGGTAATAATATTGATAGCACCCAAGATAGAAGAAATTCCTAACAAGTGAATTGATACAATCAGAAAATCAGTACTCGGTGGTCCATATAATGTTGATAATGGCGCATACATAGTCCAGCCAAAATTAGGTCCTCCACCAGCCATAAATATCGTACTTAGCATGATAGTAAATGCAAATGGCAGTAACCAGAAACTCCAATTATTTAAACGAGGCAGTGCCATATCAGGTGCACCTATCATCAGCGGAATCATCCAGTTAGCCAATCCAACAAACGCCGGCATGATAGCGCCAAAAATCATGATCAATCCATGTAATGTCACTAACATATTATAAAAATTAGGATCGAATAAACGTGCGCCTGGTTGCATTAATTCAGCGCGAATCATCATCGCCATAAATCCAGCAATGAAAAACATAGTCAGACTTAAAAATAAATAAAGTGTGCCAATGTCTTTGTGGTTGGTGGTAAATATCCAGCGTGCGATGTAATTTAGCAATCCATTTTTTTCAACATGGGATGCTGAGTTTGTCATTTTTCCCCCTTGGCTTTTTTAATATCGTCTGGTTGTATGACATCACCCGTATTATTTCCAAAAGCATTTCGTTCATAAGTGATTACTGCTGCTAAATCTTCATCACTAAACTGTTCTTTGAATGCCTGCATAGCCGTACCCGGTCTGCCATTCAATACCGTATTAATATGTGCATCACGCGGGCCTGTTGCTACCTTGCTGCCTTTTAGGGGTGGGAAGGTTGGCGGCATTCCTGTGCCATCGGGTTTGTGACAGACGGCACATGTGCCTAAAAATATTTTTTCGCCGCGCTGCATAGCATCTGCCAGTGTGAATTTGACAAGAGCATTTGCAGGCTGCTGCGCAGCAGATGTTTTAGCAGTAGGAGTAAGAGTGCCTGCAGGTTGTGGCGTTATAGCAGCTTGAGGTTGACCCGGAATCGGTAATCCTTTTTGTGCTGCAACCCAGTTGTCAAAATCTTTTTCGGCCACTGCGATTACTACAATTTGCATATAAGCATGATTGATTCCGCATAATTTAGAACATTGGCCATAATAAATGCCTGCACGATTAACTCGCGCCCAACTCTCATTGATAAATCCAGGAATCGCATCGCGTTTAATTCCAAAATCAGGCATCCACCAAGAGTGAATGACATCGTTTGAAGTAATCAAGAAACGAATTTTTTTATGAATCGGAATATAGAGAGGTTTATCCACTTGACGTAAATACATAGCATCTTTGTGTGCCGTACCATGAATTTGATCATAAGGTGTTGAGCCATTACTAAAAAAATGAATATCACTATCCAGATACTCATAACGCCATTTCCATTGATAACCAGTAATTTTGATAGTGACATCAGGTGCTGCTTCATCATTCATATGTACCAATACCCGAGTGGCAGGAATTGCCATGATAATTAAAATGAGGCAAGGGATCACAGTCCAAGTCAGTTCTATCGATAAATGTTCATGAAATTTGGCAGCTTTAAAGCCCTTCGATTTTCGGTGATAAATAAAGCTATAAATCATGAATCCAAAAACAACTAGACCAATGGCAACACAAATCCAGAAAATAGTCATGTGCAAGCCATAGATGTCATGACTGACGGGGGTCACTCCTTCGGTTAAATTGAATTGAAGGTCAGCAAATGCAGACTGACTTGCCAGTAGCAAGCTAATCAGGTTAAATGGAGATAGTCGCAGCAAGCGCATGTTACCGTTCCATGGTGTGCTTTGTTAATGAAATTATAACGATCTATTCAACCAGAAGTAACCCCTAAGGTGATATTTATGCAAGAACTTCAAAATGATTTAGTGCGCGAGCTACTCAAAGAAAAACGTAAGGATCGACGTTGGAAGAATATCCGCTTTTTTCTCTGGTTTTTATTAATTTCAGTGGTGATTTATTTTGTATTTTCTGAAAATGGTCCTGAAACTTATGGCGATGGGGGGCCAGGCTATGTTTCATTTGTGCGATTAAATGGATCGATTGATTCTGGGCAGGATTTTTCAGCTGAAGTGGTGATTCCACTCTTAAGAGATGCATTTACTGATACTGATGCAAAAGGGGTGGTATTGGATATCGATTCTGGTGGTGGATCGCCAGTGCAAGCATCCATTATTCATGATGCTATTTTGGAATTTAAGAAAAAATATCATAAAAAAGTGATTGTAGTCGGCGAAGATTTATTAGCCTCAGGCGCTTATTATGTCGCTGTGGCTGCCGATAAAATTTATGTTAATCCTAATACTCTGACAGGTTCGATTGGCGTGATCATGAAAAGTTTTGGGTTTGCTGATCTGATTAAAAAAGTAGGCGTTGAGCGTCGCGTATATGCTTCAGGTGCTTACAAAGATCGTCTCGATCCTTTTTTACCGCAAAACCAACAAGATATCGAAAAAATAAAAACGGTAATTGATGAAGTTCATCAAAATTTTGATCGTGTGGTATTGGAAGGGCGTAAAGGCAAACTGCATGCCACACCTGATGAATTATTTTCAGGTGATTTTTGGTCTGGCGAAACAGCGGTGAAACTAGGATTGGTGGATGGCCTGGGTAATTTATCCGATGTTATCGCAACTGAGTTCCATGTGACTCGCTATAAAGATTATGGACGCTCACCAGGAATGTTTAAATCGTTGCTTGGACAGGTAGGTACGTCATTTTCATTGGCGTTAAGTGATCGGCAGGTGAAGGTTTCGGAAAAGATTTGAAATTATTAGATCCTTTTTAATGATTCTTCTTTAACGCGAGTCACATCCGAACAGCTTTATTTATAAGACGGCCGATAAGTCCAATTATCAACTACTTGTGATGGTGGATTCATACAGCTAGGTGGTTTTAAGCAAGGAACAGGAATCGGGTTGTTAGGGAAAGAAAGAATAGAGGCATCGTTTCCTGGGAAGGTTGAAACATCCGTTGGTGATCCTACGTAGTAAATACTGCTTTTGTTAGTAGCGGCGGCAAAAATTTTATGATTGGATGCGACATTGGCATGAGACCAATTGGCAGTGCGTACATAGACACTTTCAGCGTGTAAATAGCTGCCTTGAAAAGTGCCGTATCCAGAAGTGTTAACAATAAGGTTTTTTGTTATTCCGGCGAGACCAACCGTAGCGTTTTGATAGACAAGTACTTTGGTGTCACAGCTATTGACTCGATAGACAAACACGCAACTATTCCCTTGTGCTACTACTTGTTTCAAATTGACATTGCCAGCGATGCCAGTGAAGCCAGAGCCGGAAGCGAAAATATATAAACAATCAGTATCAGCGCCGATAATATTGATCATGCCATTGCCAAAATGTTTGATTGATTGTACTCCAACTCGGCCGCTGATATTGACGTTGCCATTACCTGGGACATTGAGATGGAGTGATTGAGTGTTGGCTCCCATTACGGTGACTGTGCCAGTGCCGGCTTGATTGAGTCGCACGAGGTTCATATTACCTTCTAAGAGAATATTAGCCGCACCTGCTGAATTAATCGTTAAGCAATCACCGGTGACTCCGCGGCCTTCAATTAAACCAGGCCCATAGCTGGTTAAATTGCGTAAATTGCGAATACCAATCCGAACAATGATTTTATCGAGTGATGCTTTGCAGCCTTTTGCAGTGGAGAGGTAAAGCGTCCCATGGCGAATTTGTACGATTATTTGTCGCACTTGTTGGTTGGGCCCTAAGATTGAAACGCTGTTATGATCTTGGGCGCCTAAAAGTTGTACTTCAAAATTGCCCCTAACCTGGATTTTGCTAAAATCACAGACACGAATATCCATGGTACTAATTACTTTTGAAGGTGGGGCGCAGTGATCACATTGCTCTATTTGATTAGGTTCACCCGCTAAAAACCAACGGTCAGCACACTCTGTCCATTTAGTTGGGCAAGTATCTATTTTCTGCATCCAAGTTTCTCGGAGCAGATCGCTTTGAGATTGATAACAATTCGAGCAGCACGCGGCTAATAAAAATGCGCTTAATAGTGCTATCCCAAGCAAGAGGTACTTCTTCATAGCATCCTTCTTCAATAGCTGAATAACAAAAATTTACCACAGTTGGCACATAGGGGAAAGGCGCTATTGTTATTTTCCTAACAAGCGTTAGAATCCACATACCTTATCCGTGGAATATCCGTGCCATGCCAAACATCAAACTCATCACTATCTTGTTTTTAGTTGCTGGACTCGCTGCGGTTGGACAAATTGCAAATACCATCTTCGTTCCAGGGATGAAAATGATTGCAGATGAATTGTTAGTTCGCCCAGAACAAGTCCAGGCGGTGATGGCACTCTATGTGCTGACGTATGGTGGATCGCAATTTATTTATGGACCTTTGTCTGATTGGTTTGGGCGAAGACCCGTTATCATGGTGGGGCTAATTATTTTTTCCTTGGGTTCTGGCATCGCTACGTTTGCCAGCAGCTTTAGCATGTTGCTCACCGGTAATTTTATTCAAGGTTTGGGAATGGGTGTGGGTGGCGTCATGTGTCGCACTGTCATGCGAGATCTATATACGGGGCGACAATTACATACAGCCAGTAGCTATATGAGTATCACGTTAATTCTTGGACCGATTTTGGCACCACTTTTGGGCGGCGTATTATGCTTAGTGTGGGGATGGCGTGCGAATTTTGCTTTTCTACTAGTGTTGGGATTAGCAATGACATTGTTCGATTATTTTTATTTTCCTGAAACTAATGCGCATCGTAAATCGCCTGAGACTCACTTACGTCATGCTTGGCAGGGTTATAAAACAATTTTGCAAAACACCCAATTTCAGGGAAATATTGCTTGTTTATTAGTAACTTTTTCAGGTGTTGCCATCTTTGAAGCAGTAGGCGGCATCTTGTTTGGTGATGTTTTAAATTTTAATCCGATTATGGTCAGCCTATTGTTTATTGTTCCTTTGCCAGGATTTGTGTTGGGTTCTTATGTGGCGGCTCGTCTCAATCATACTTGGTCATTGAATCAACTCATGCAGCTTGGGATTTTATTTTTAGGGATAGGATCATCGAGCATGTTATTTTTGGGCTTTTTAGGCTATTTAAATATTTGGGTTATTCTTATTCCTACGATGTTTTATTTTTTTGGCGGTGGAATTTTATTTCCAACAGCAACAGCAGGTGCGCTTGAACCCTTTGGATGTTCGGCAGGCAAGGCCGGTGCACTTTTGGGCGGCATTCAAAATGTGGGTGCTGGTTTATGTATTCTTGTTTCAGCTGCCATTCCACAGGAAGATCAGATACCACTCGCCGTTATTCTTTCAGTGTTGACGATGATTGTGGCGTCTACTTTTTTCTTAATACAAAGACATGCCCATAAACTGGCTCGCTGTTCTGCTGCCGCGTGATGGGAGTTTGATATTCAATGACTTTGAATCCAAATTGCTGGGCTAGTGTTTCAATATAGCTTTTCTGATGTGAAAAACGGCCAGATTGGTTCATGGTAAAATCGGCTGACTCGCTTATTTCAGTGTTAAAAACAAACCAACCTTTTTCGTGCAGTGCTTCACTGATATTTTTCAGCGTGTTTGTTAGGTCACCAATGTAAACTAAAACATCACCTGCAATCACCAAGTCAAATTTATTTTTATTTTCGGCCAAGTAAGCAATAGCTTCTTGAGTAATTAGTTCGTCATAAATATCTTTTTGTTTTGCGACATCAAGCATTTTACTTGAAAGATCAACACCCATTAATTTTTTTGCATGTGGCTTGAATACAGTTCCTGACAAACCTGTGCCGCAGCCAATATCTAAAATTTCCCATTGTTGTTTGGGAAGTGCGATACATTTTTTGATTGCGTTGTATAAAATATCGGGCACTTGATAGTCAAGAGCGCTCAACAAATGAGAATCATAATGATCAGCATAAGCATCAAATAATGCGGTAATGTAATCAGGTGGTGAAGCTAATAAATGTTGGTTCTGTGAAAGAACTTTAATTGTGTGTTGAATCGCAACATTGTTAGGTTGGATGCGTAATGCTTCCTGGAAGTGACGCAATGCAAATCCGGCATGTTGTTTTGCGAGAAATGCAACGCCCAGATTATTGTGTGCTGGAAAATAATCCGGATTGATATGTAATAAACGCTGATAATGTTGGATAGCACTGTCAACAGCCCCAAGTTGTGCATTGATGACACCTAAGTTAAAAAGAATTTGAATGTCTTCAGGCGAAAATTCAAGGGCATTTCGATAATGAAGTTTTGCTGCATTAAGATCACCTTTTTTTAAAAAGCAGGTGGCCATATTAATTTCAGTTTCAAAATGCGGTGGGTGATTTTCTTCGATGTAAATAAAATGTTTGAGTGCTTCATCAGTTTTATCATCTCTCATCAGTACGCTGGCTAAATGAAAGCGCGC
>Ga0206802_1104_pt1 | contig 20895 bp, 18 predicted proteins | sample Alteio_BWOrgCont_63_FD_152902 | JGI IMG/M metagenome (GOLD analysis project Ga0206802, IMG submission 152902) | Enriched cells from forest soil in Barre Woods Harvard Forest LTER site, Petersham, Massachusetts, United States -... | ecosystem: Environmental > Terrestrial > Soil > Temperate forest >... | reverse complement strand
CGTTCGGCGTGTATTCCCGTCTCAACCTTTATGCGGCGGCGGGAAAAGCCATTACCCTCGCTGCTGGCCAGACGACGTCGAACGCGAAGAATGTGGCGCACGACTGATAAGCCGTAGTCCAGAACTTCAGATCGGAATCAAACCAGTCCTGGACTGCGCCCTTGAGTCAGATCCCACAAGGCGGCAATCAATGCATCCACTTCTTCGCAGGTGTTGTAGAGCGCGAAGGTGGCGCGAACGGTGCTCTCCAGACCAAAGCGACGCAGAATGGGCTGTGCGCAGTGATGGCCGCCGCGCACCGCGATACCTCTGCGATTGAGATAATCGCCGATGTCTTCGGTGCGAAACCCTTCGATCACAAAGGAAAGCACGCTGGCCTTTTCTTTCGCCGTGCCAATAATGGTCAGTCCGGGAATGCGTTGCAGCGCGGCCGTTGCGTAAGTGAGCAACGTATGCTCGTGGCGTGCGACGTTGGCTAGTCCGACACGATCAAGATAGTCGATCGCCGTGCCCAGACCGACTGCATCGGCGATGTTGCCTGTGCCTGCTTCAAAACGCTGAGGCGGAGGCTGATAGAGAGTCTTCTCGAAGGTGACATCTTGAATCATGTTGCCTCCGCCTTGCCATGGCGGCATTTGATCCAGAACTTCAGACTTTCCGTACACCACGCCGATACCCGTCGGTGCAAAGACCTTGTGCCCTGAGAAGACATAGAAGTCGCAGTCGATGGCCTGCACATCCACGCGCATGTGCGAGACGGTCTGTGCGCCATCGACCAGCACCCGCGCGCCGTGACGGTGCGCGGCTTCGGTCATTTCTTTCACAGGCAAAATAGTCCCGAGCGCATTGGATACTTGTGTGATCGAAACCAGCCGTGTCTTAGGTCCGAGCAGCTTTTCGTATTCGTCCAGCAGGATCTGACCGGTGTCGTCGACCGGCGCAACACGCAGCTTGGCGCCCTTTTCCGCGCACAACATCTGCCAGGGAACGATATTGGCGTGATGCTCCAACCAAGTGATGACGATCTCGTCGTCTTTCTGAATATTGCGACGCCCCCAACTTTGCGCTACGAGGTTGATGGCTTCCGTAGCGCCGCGCACAAAGACAATCTCGCGCGTCGAAGCTGCATTCAAGAAGCGCCGCGTCTTCTCGCGCGCCGACTCATAGGCATCGGTGGATCGAGCAGCGAGTTCATGCGCGGCGCGATGCACGTTAGAATTTTCGTGCTCGTAAAAGTACGAGATGCGGTCGATGACCGACTGCGGCTTCTGCGTTGTGGCCCCGTTGTCGAACCAGATCAACGGACGGCCGTTCACGCGTTCTTGCAGAATTGGGAAGTCGCGGCGAATCGCTTCGACGTCAAAAAATGTCGAGGAAAGTCCGAGATCACCTGAAGTCCCAAGAAGGTCCGTCAGATCACGCTTTCCCGATCCCGGGGCCACGGCCGTCACAAAATTCGAGGAATCGAGGGGCCGGATCGAATCTTGTGGCTGGGGCGATGCCGGAGCCTGATAGCCGGCTCCATGCGCGGCTGCTCCAGGCAATTGCGGCGTGTTCCAGTCAAGCGGCGAGGCAAAGGGAGCAGCAATCGCTGGGACTGGTCCAGGGATCGAAGGCGGCGTTGAAAACAACGGCCGGGCATCTTCCATGAAAGAGAAGGGTGGAATCGGCGAAGGGTCGATCGCTCCGAAGCTCGCTGGAACTGCGGGCGCGAGAGGCTGTGGAACTCTGGCCAGCGGAGAGGGATTCAACTCTGTGAACAACGACGCGGGAATCGAAGTGAGTCCGTCGTCGCTGGGAACGGCGCTCCCAAATGCCGGGGCAGGCGTGTTGATTTGCTCAGGCTCGACGGTAGATATCGGATGGAGCGGTCTCGCGTCCTGCAGGAAAGCGAAGGCCTGTGGAGTTGTTGGTGCGTCTCCCACGCCTGGGCCAGCTATCGGAATTGCGGAAGGCGCTGTGGCTGGCGCGGACGATACTGGTGCGGATGAAATGGGAGCAGACTGGGCCTGAACCGGCAAAACGGACGGCCGTAGTTCGGGAGCGATGCTTCTTTCTGGATGAAGGGCCAACGGCTTTGGCTGTGAGTCGATTAACCCGGATGCTATCCCAGGGATTGCAGGCGCAGTGGGGCCTGGAATTGCCGCATAGGGATTTCCGGTGAAAGCGGAGTTCGGCGGCAAGACCACCCTGGCCACAGTCACAGCAGGCTGCTGTACCTCATCTGGAAACGCATGGAACATCTCATTCGCCATGCGTGCTAACTCGGAAGGGCTGAGAATCCCAGTTAGAGACTCGGCGCCTGACGGCAACTGAGTGGCCCAAGGCCCAGCTTGAGCAGGCGTTGGATCACTTGTACTCATGGTACTGTCCTACATCGACATCTTCGAGCAGTGCGATCGCATCGTCGGTGAGCACGGCGGCGGAGCAGTAAAGCGAGACCAAGTAAGACGCCAGAGCGCGCTCGTCGATTCCCTTGAAACGAACCGACAGTCCAGGGCTTTGTTCTCCCGGAAGCCCAGGCTGGAAGAGACCAATCACGCCTTGCTTCTTTTCACCGACGCGCACTAGCAGGATCTTGGACTTGTGATCTTTGCTTCTTACTGCGATCTTGTCGCTGGGAATCAATGGAACACCGCGCCAGGTAAGAAATGGCGTACCGAACAGAGTAACTGTCGGCGGGGGAACGCCTCGCCGCGTGCATTCCCGTCCAAAGGCGGCGATTGCTTTCGGATGCGCCAGGAAAAGCGACGGCTCCTTCCATACCTTCGTCAGCAACTCGTCCAAATCGTCCGGCGTCGGTGCGCCCGTGCGAGTCTTGAGCTTCTGCGAGTCGGCGACATTATGCAGCAGACCGTAGTCCGCATTGTTGAGCAGTTCGCTCTCCTGCTTTTCCTTGACGCTTTCGATCAGCAGCCGCAACTGCTCGCGAACCTGATCGTAAGGATTGCTGAGAAGATCGGAGACGCGGGTGTGAACGTTGAGCACGGCATTGATGCTGCTCAACCGATATTCCCTGGGGTTATCCTGATAATCGACGAAGGTGGAGACCAGCGGCGACTCGTCCTCATGGGCACAGACAGACTCAATGGGCTTGCTTTCATTTACCTTGTTGACCCGGAGTGTGCCTGACTCGAGCGGTTTCCAATCCAGAAAGCGTACCAGCCATCGCGGCGTGATGGTTCCAAATTGCGGAGGGGTCTTGGTAACATTTGCAAGTTGAAATGCCGCTTCTTCGCGCAATGAAAGGCGAATGACGTCTTCTGGCACGGAGAGTCTCCTTTTAATTCAATGACAGAGGAATTGTAGCCGCCGCAACCGGGCTAGGCAAATGTGCAAATCCGGCATTCAAGCCGAGCCGCAAACTGCGGTCTGATTTGGCGAACCCGTTGATAAAATTAGTACTTCCGGACGCTCCGGTCGATTCGATCCGACCAGGCGTGAATCCCGCCCGCTAAACTCCAAACGTTGGAGAACCCCGCATTGTGCAGGAACTGCGCCGCCTTCACGCTGCGCGGTCCCATCTTGCAGACGGCGACAATCTTCTGATTTACGTCGAGTTCGTTCACTCGTTTCGACAGTTCCGGTAACGGGATTAATTGCCCGCCAATATTCGAGATTTCATACTCGGACTCATCGCGCACATCAAGTAGGAAAAGATTCTCACCGGCATCGAGCCTCTGCTTCAGTTCTTCAACACGAATTTCTGGGACACTCACCGTTTTCTCCTAAATTTCGGCCCAAAACAGAAAACCCACCTGCCAAGTCCATCTGGCGGTGGGTTTCCAAAAGCGAATGGTTTGTAAGCTGCCTTAAACCAACCATTTCCTCACGCCAGAAGTTTTGCTTGCACAGCACATCGCCGCACAACAACAGATCTGGACGTTCGTAGCGAAGGAAATAGTCACATGTGAATCATAGCACATTCTTATCGATCCGACTTGGAAGAGGCCGTGGCCCCCGCAGCTCGATCCTGCCCTGGCTTTTCCGTTAGCAGTTGTTCAATCTTGGCCGTAAACTCCTGCTTCAACTGACGATTGAACTCGCCACTGGCGGGAGAAGCGAAGCCAGAATGAATCCCCCGCACCGATCCGTCCCGGCCGACGAATACGGTCGCCGGCCAGGTGTTGAGATTTACCAGCTGTGGAATTTTCTCTCCCAGTTCAGACGGTGCGCCTGCAATCAGATAGGTGTACTCCACCCCATACTTTTTGACGAAAGCTTGCTCGCGCTCCAAGCTGTTCTGTTGCTCTGGCTCTTCGAAGTCGAGAGCAACGATGGCCAGCCCCTGACTCCGATACTTCTTGTCGAGTAGAACGAGATATTGCGCCTCATCGTGGCAGTTCGGGCACCAGGTGCCCGTCACAATGGCAAGCACAACTTTACCTTTGAACCGAGGATCGTCATTTGAAACCAGTTTTCCGCTGGTGTCGGGAAAATTGAATGTGAACTTTTCGTTTGCGTCGCGAAACGTTGTGTGAGTGTCGTAGTTTGCAGGTTCCGGTAGTCCTTTGGCCTCGGCCACTTCAGCGCGATACGCGATCAACTTGCTGACAGAATGGCTCTCCTGCGACTGTGGGCTGGATTCCTTGGCAGTCGTGTCGGCACCTGCCGCATGGCCGTCCGCTGGAGTTTGCGGCAATCCCTTGGCGGGCGCGGCGCTCTGAAGAATCTCAAGCGTGCCTTCCGGAGTGAGAGAGACCTCAATGACTCCGGGCCGCGATCCGTCGAAGTGGCTGAGCACCCACTTTCCGTCTTTGTACGTGCCGCTGTAAGCACCCGTATCGCCATCGACGCGAAGTATCGATGCGGCAACCTCCGCGCCTCTCTGCTCCACAATGAACCGGAATGCTTTTTCACCTTTCGCAGACGGAGTATCGAGTGGAATGATCCATGAACCGGCAATCGACGGGACATTTTGCGAAGCAGAGGCGGTTTCCACATGCGGAGTCGCCTGGAAACCATACGCGTTACCAGCGGACCGGGATTGCGTCGCAACACTTCCCGTCAAAGTCCTATCCTTGAGCGTCGCCGTGATCGTGGTGAGATAGTGTCCGATGTTCAGCACAAGCTTGCCATCGTCAAATGTTGCGGTCGTTGTACCGTCGTAAGGTTGAAAGCCATTGTAGAAAGTTCCCTTCAACGATGGCCCCGCTCCTGAGATATCGAGGCGGAAGGGGATTTGCAGGCCATGATTGATGAGAGTCGCATCCCAGCGGCCATCAATCGAGTTTGGAGAATTTGCCGGCTGCGCTACCACGCTCCCGACGCCTAAGATTGTGAGTGCCAATGCGGTTCCGGTTCGTCGCGAAAGCAATCTCATTGTCCTGTTCCTCCCTATTGGAGTGCCCTTGATTGGTTTATCTCCGCGTTGGTTCGAAAACAGCGCCTCCGGCAATGGAAGGGATGATGGAGAGCGTATCGCCTGCGGAGACGGCCGTTTGCTCCTTCTCTGGAAGATAGCGGACATCCTCGTCATTGCAATACAGATTCACGAAGGCTCGCAGCTTTCCCTCTTCGGTAAAGAGATGCTTGCGCAGGCCTGGGTGAGTCCGCACCAACGCATCGAGCGCCTCGGAAATGGTTGCTGCATTCACATCTACGGCATCCTTGCCTTCTGCATAAGGACGCAACGGTGTCGGGATAAAGATATTCATCGGTACCATTCCTCGCTTGTAGATCCCCTTCTTAGGTCTTGGAAATTACTGCGGCTCTGTCGTCCGAAAATCCCTGCTCAATCTTCCAACTGGATTGACTCGTGCACAAATTGCTTTTCCTCTTCCGTGATCCCAGCTAAGAGGAAAGAGTTGGTAACGGCTGCCTTGCCGTGAGCAACTTCAGTGATGAGATACGAGCAACCGAGCCAATGCGCTTCCGCAAAATCGGTGGCAGACCACTGCGCCGGATGGTCGGGATGGGAGTGATAAAAGCCGGCAATCTCGATTCCTTGCCGCCGCGCCTCTCGTTCGATTCGGACCAGTTCCAACGGAGCAATGCTGTAGCGATTGTGAGCGGAATCTGTGCGTGTGTTGCCTGCCCGCACCGAGTCCTCGACTCGCCAACCTTCAGGCGTTGACCGCCCCAGCAGCGCGCCGCAACATTCGTGGGGATAAGTTTCCTCGCCATGAGCGCGGATCGATTCATACAGAGCCCTGGTCATCCGCAATACGCTCAAGCTTCCTCCCAGAATCGTTCGCTCAGATACTTGTCCGCGGAATCTGGAAGCACGGTCACAATAGTCGCAGAACGACCCGCCGCAGCTTCTTCCTCCGCGACTCGCACACTGGCGACGATTGCAGCCGCGGCAGAAATGCCCACCAGCAAACCCTCTTCGCGCGCCAACTGCTTGGCCATCGCATACGCGGCTTCCGTCTCCACTTCGATATTGCGATCCGCGAGCTTTGGATCGTAGATCGATGGGACAATTGCCGTAGCCATGTGCTTCAAACCCTCCAGCCCATGAAAGGGCGAGTCCGGCTGCATGCTTACGGCGCGCAGCGATGGGTTCAGTTCCCTGAGCCGCCTGACTGTGCCCATAAAGGTTCCGCTGGTGCCCAGGCCGGCCACAAAATGTGTAACCTTACCAGAAGTCTGCCGCCAAATCTCCGGCCCAGTCGTTTCGTAGTGAGCCCTCCAGTTGGCGTTGTTTGAATACTGGTCCATATAGCAAAAGCGTTCCGGCTCGTTGGACGCCAGTTCGCGCGCTCTTCGGATCGCGCCATCCGATCCATGATCCGGATTGGTCCACTCCACCTTCGCACCATAGGCTTGAAGGATGCGCTTGCGTTCGGTTGACACGTTGGAAGGCATGGCCAACAGCACGGGAAAACCAAGCGCCGCGCCCAACATCGCATACGCAATCCCAGTATTGCCGCTGGTAGCGTCGAGCAGCGTCTTGCCAGGCGCAAGGGAGCCATTGGCCCGCGCCTCGCGCACCATGGAGGCTGCAGCCCTATCCTTCACGCTTCCACCTGGATTGCTCCACTCAGCCTTCGCCAGCAGCGTGATTCCTTCCACGCCCTGAACGAAGCCTTGAACTACTCGGTCAAGACGGATGAGCGGCGTATTGCCGACTCGCTCCAGCAACGAAAAGCCCAACTGTTGTTCGACTTGCAACTGTGTCATTGGAATCCACCGCAGGCTCTCGTGGTTTTCATGATCGACGGGCTGCCGCTCTTGCTCACTGCGGCTGCGCGGTCGTGCGCAGATAAGGCTTCACCGTCTTGTAGCCGGGAAAAATCTTATCCGCTTCTTCGTTGGAGACGGCGCCGGTGATAATGACGTCGTCGCCCTGGCGCCAATTCGCCGGAGTCGCCACGCGATGCCTGGCGGTGAGTTGGATGGAGTCGAGAACGCGCACGATCTCGTCGAAGTTGCGTCCCGTGGTCATGGGGTAGGCCAGGGTGAGCTTGATGCGTTTGTCGGGGCCGATGACAAAGACGGTGCGCACCGGCGCGTTCTGCGCGGGCGTACGGCCGTCTGAGGTCTCGCCCGCGTCTGCCTGGAGCATGTCATAGAGCTTGGCAATCTTCAGCTCGGGATCGCCGATCAGCGGATAGGTCACAGGATGTCCACCTACTTCCTCGATGTCCGAAGCCCACTTGCTGTGGCTCGATACGGGATCGACGCTGAGACCGATGACCTTGGCCCCACGCTCCGCAAACTGCTTTTCCAGGCCAGCGACGGCTCCCAACTCTGTCGTGCATACAGGCGTGAAGTCCTTCGGATGAGAGAAGAACACAGCCCAGCCATCGCCAATCCACTCGTGAAAGTGGATGGGACCATGGGTTGTCTCTGCAGTAAAATCTGGAGCAATATCGTTGATACGGAGCGACATTTCGGTGCTTCCTCCTGGGGAAAACCCCTCGTTGTACGTATGAATTGACCCAAAAATCAAAACCCACCCGGCCGGATGGCGGCGGGTGGGTTCTGAACAACTCTGAAAGCCTGGTTCAGTTCTCTTACACGCACACCCGCTTGGCGCAGCTGCGACAGCAACGCATACAAGAGCGGGTTAGCGAAAATTTGGTCATCTTTGTGCGCTGAGCGCAGCCTCGAGTCCCATGAATTGAAATCAGCCTAGATCCTGGACCGACACAATGTCAACCGCAGGACCTCAAGACAGGTTACGGCTTCTCAGCGATTCAGTCATCCATAGATAGGTGACAGCACTTTGAGAATGAAACATTGCTTCCGGAGAGAGCCAGATCAGCTCGTCGAACTGCCGATAATCTTTCCGCACGACTGCCGCTCGAAAAACTCGAGCGGCAGTCGGTTGAAGATATCGATATCGTACCTAGGGGGCAAAGTAGCTACCCAGGTCGAGTAAGAGGTTTGTGGAGTCGGTGGAGAAAGCGTCTATGCATCGCGCTACTAGAGGAAGTGGAGCGCACAGACCCGGAGTTCCTCTCACCCCACGTTTACCTCATGAACTTGGGATTCGAGCCTCGCGACTATCCCGCCTATCTGGATGAAGGCGAGAAAGCAGCGGAAATCACGAACGATCCTATGCTGAAAGACATAATTACGTCAGCACGCGCGGGATACAGGCGGGATGGTGATCGCGGATTGTTGAAGAATTTGTACGTCAAACAAAAGCAATATTACTTGGCAGGAAAACTCTGGGGAACCATGTTGGTCAAGACCTGCGTCATGATGGGCAGGAAGCAAGAAGCCTTGCAACTTCTCAAGAAGGTTACGCGCATCGTGAATCGCATGTACTCTTTTGCCTGACGCATCTTGACCTGCTCACCCTGAAAGATGAGCCGAGGTACAAAGCGCTGGTGAAGAAGATCAATTTCCCCGGACTCACAGATGGATTACCAACCGCCTCCCCCGCAATAGAAAAGTTCCCTCTTCAAGCTTCGTACTAACTGGATTATTGCGCAATGGGACGAGAGAGAGTCGCCATTCATCTCTCTTCCTTCTGTCTCTCGCAATCACATTTCGGGGAGACAGAGAGAGTCAGGCCGAATGTGCGGGACTCTCTACGAGACACCTACCCTGAGTGGGGGCAGGACGGCTTATCTTCAGCCTTCGCATCTTGTAAACCAGGGATGTTCGCTTCATGCCCAGCCGCTCTGCCGCCCCCTTCTGGCCACCCACTACCCAATTGCTCGCTTCAAGCACACGGACGATATGATCTCGCTCAAATTCATCGAGACCGGTCAAATGCAAATTTGATCCTTTGTGAGCGCTGAATGGCTCCAATTCGGATATCGGGGCTCGTAACACGGAGTGGGGAGAAAGAATAACGGCCCGTTCGATAAAGTTTTGCAGTTCGCGGACGTTTCCCGGCCAGCTGTATTTCATCAGCGCCTTCATGGTCTCAGCAAGAATTGTGTCGATCTTCTTGTTCATTCGGCGTGCGTAAAGCTCCGTGAAGTGCCACACCAGCTTCGGAATGTCTTCCGTACGCTGCCGTAAAGCTGGAACGTTGATCGGGAATACTTTCAGCCGGTAGTACAAATCTTCACGAAACGTCGCATGCTTTACCATCGTTGCCAAATCACGATGAGTGGCCGCGACCAGACGCACATCTACCTTGTGGGTGCGGTTGCTGCCCAGCCTCTCGAATTCCTGCTCCTGCAAGACTCGAAGCAGTTTTGCTTGAAGTTCCAGAGGAATATCACCGACTTCGTCAAGAAAAAGGGTGCCTCTGTGGGCGAGTTCAAAGCGTCCTGTTTTTTGCGCAATTGCTCCAGTAAATGAACCCTTTTCGTGCCCGAAGAGTTCACTTTCGAGGAGCCCAAGAGGAATGGCAGCGCAATTCAATTTGACAAAGGCCCGCTCCCGGCGGCCACTCAGATTGTGAATGGCCCGTGCAATCAGTTCCTTTCCTGTTCCCGTCTCACCCTGAATCAGCACGCTCGAATCCGTTGGCGCCACGAGGGATACAAGATGCAAGGCGGTCTTCAAGGCCGAACTCTCACCGACAATTGCCCCAAACTCAGCGCGGATTTCCTTCTCAAGATAGAGCCTCGGCTTCGTCTCACTGAGCCGATCTTCCATTGCCCTTTCAAAATCCAACACATTCTCAAAAGCAATGGCCATTGCATTCTCCTTTGTCTGACTCACTGTACTCATTTGTTCCGTAATGGGATGACGTTCTGGCCCGTAGGGTGAACTATCGTTGTACGTCAAAGCCGTTGGCGACACACGCGCAGCAATACTTGATTCCTGTCGCCGCTCTCATCTCCGGCTCACTCGAATTCACGGAGTTGCCAAGCCGCTAGCCAGAGAATACCTGAGAGCGGATTGTCCCGATAACCTTCAAAAGGATGAGCGGCTAGCCCTACTTTTGAGATTGGCTCTCAATAAGCCGAGATAATACCTCTGCGTTGCGCTGAACGAGAAAACGTCTATCGCATTCATTCAGGATCTATATAGCCGCGCCTCATCGCGATGGTCACGGCATGTGTCCGATCATTCGCGCCCAGCTTTTGAAAGATATTCTTCAAGTGGCTCTTCACAGTGGGCTCTGCGAGCGCGAGTCCGTCAGCGATTGCCTTGTTCGGCGTTCCCTTTGCGACCATCTTCAGGACTTCAATCTCACGCCCGGTTAAGGCGTCTTCAAGCGAATGCTCGCCGAGTTCCTTTGCTATCTCATCGGGAATTCTTCGCCGTCCTGCATAAACAGTTCGAATTGTATCCAGCAACTCCTTCCGGAGCATGTTTTTCAAGAGGTATCCGACGGCGCCCGCCTTGAATGCTCTTAGAGCCTGGACGTCGCCTCGATAGGCTGTAAGCACGACAATTCGGGCGGCTGGAAATTCAGCCCGTATCGCCAGCATGGCTTCAATACCATTCATACCGGGCATCTGAATATCCATGAGAGTGACGTCGGGCCGGAGAAGACGGAAGCTCTCCAGGGCTTCGGGTCCATTCGTCGCCTCACCAACCAGGATCATGTCTTTTTGTCCATTGATCGCCGCGGCAATACCTTCGCGCAAAAATGGATGATCGTCTACGACAAGAACTCTAATTTGTCTCGCCTCTATCACGGTTAGCTCCGCTCACCGCTCGCCCTGCTCCCGATCCAGGAGAGCGGAAAGATGCTGAAACGGCGCTGATATGCTACGCGGGCAGATATCGTCAGATCTATTTCGGTTCCAACGTTTGGGCCGCTCCAGACGTTCAGTTCAGCACCAACCCGATTGGCGCGCTCACGCATGCCAGAGAGCCCCCAATGCCCTGCCTTGCCCGTCTCCACAATCAGGGGGTCGATACCGCTGCCGTCATCTCTGATCCTCAAACGAATCTCATTGCGATCATAGGTCAACTCCACTTCGATTTTGGAGGCGCCAGAGTGTTGAAATGCGTTTGCCAGAGCCTCCCTTCCAATTCGAAATACTTCATCCCGGATGATCGGATCGAGAGGTCTCGGATTCCCGATCAGTGTAACCGAGAACTCCGTTGCATGATCTTGAGCGCGCTCCTCACCATAGCCGGTAAGCGCCTGTGATAAGTCATTGGCGGTGATCGACTCTGTTCGAAGAGTGTGAACTCGCTCTCGCCCCTCGGACAATACTTCGTCGGCTCGATCCAAAGCCTTCTCTAACATCTGGTGGCTGCGTTCACGATCCGGTTCATCCATGGCAGCCTGAAGGTAGAGCATTAAGCCATCGACGCTCTGGATGAGTGTGTCGTGCAGTTCGCGCGCGATGCGTGTACGCTCGCTGACACGTTCTTCCAGGCGAAGTTCAACGATGCGCCGCGTTATGACCCAGCCAAAGAATGCGGCGATGAAAGACGTAAAGATTGCCGTTACCGGCACGATAAAAAGAATCCGCCGCTGGGCACTTCCCATTTTCAAGACGGCTTGTGCAAGTTCGCCGTTGGCTTGTTGTTGAATGCTCCCGACCAATATCGAAGCCTGAGTTTCGATTGGTTTCAGTTCGTAGTCCAACCGGTGTTGCACAGTTCCCCAGTCGCCTGACTTTGCTAAGTCGTTGATGGCGTCGAGTTGCGCCGGCAACGCAACTTCGATCGTTTCCAAGGTTGGCAAGAAGGCCGGATCTACCTGGGCTCCGGGCGGCCGGCTGACGGCGGCCGTCTTTGTTTGTTGAACCTGTTCCTGGAGAGCACGGCGCAATGGCTCGGCCTCAGTGGTCAGATGGTGCGCATCGCCGGACCGTGCAAGGTCATCCAGCCGTTGGTGGAATGAGAGAAGGCCTACTTGAAGCTGCAGAACCGCAATCAGTTGTTGATTCGCGCCGGCGAGACGATCGGTTTGGATGCGAGCCGTATGAAACTGCCAGATGACGAGGGCATTTCCAGCTAGAATCAGAGCGATAAATAGGGCAAAAGCAAGCGTCAGCCGAGGACCAATATTGAAATAATCCGATGATTTCATTCAAGCCCGCTTCCTGAGGAGCTTTCTCCCAGAGGCAGTTCCGCGCATGACAACGCTCGCCCCACGAACATCATGCTAAGGGTAATCTACTTCCATGTCTTGGGCAGGCCGGTCTTGAAGCCGGTTATGGCAACCAGTCGTTTTTCCAGTGCAGCTGCAGCCATAGGCGCTCTCCTTTCGCCAGTCAATACCGAATGCACCGTCTGGAAGTAAGCCTGGCTCACGTCTTCATAGGCATGACCGGTGACGTTCGAAGGCCGGCTAACGAGCCGACTACTTTGTTGACTCAGTTGAGGCGAGGGAGCGTTGGCCTGCAGTATCTGTGGCAGGTCGTAGAATTGGGGTTCGGCGCCCGGCTCGGCGTGCGAAGGGGCCGTTTTCGATCCCGCCTCTCTCTCAATAAGAAAACGGATGAGGGCGACTGCTTCCCTGGGATGAGCCGAAGATCGTGAAACAGCCAAACCGTAGCCTCCCAAGGTGCCCGCTCGCCCTCCGCGGCCTCCAGGCATACTCGTATAACCGGTCTTGTCGCGCACAGGCGATTCGCTGGGATGAGTCAAACGGTAGCCCCACTCCCAACTACGCCTAAAAGCAGCGTTGCCTGAGTCCCAAACGTTCAACGAATCCGTTTCCCGATATGCCAAAACACCAGGCGGGGATATCCTGCCAATCCAGCGGGCGGCTCGCTGCCAAGCACGGATCGCGGCGGGATTGTTTACGCTAATCGTCTCATCATCTTCGACGATGCGACCTCCTCCTTCGGCGACCTGCCACTCCAAGGCATTGCAAGTCAGGCCCTCGGTGGCCGCACCTTCCCAGACATAGCCCCAAAATTCCTTTCTTCCCTTGGCCCTTTCACCGGCCTGAATCCGGGCGGCCATGCTTTCCAGTTCATCCCATGTCTTCGGAGGATGGCTATACCCGTACTCCCGAAGTAGATCGGTTCGATACTCGAGAACGGCGACGTGAGTATGATAGGGCACAGCCACCACCTTGCCATGCACCGTATAGCTGGAAACCAATTGGGGATCCTGTGACGAAAGTTCGGTAGCAAAATATGGCCGCAGATCAATCAGATTGTCCGCGAGAATTCCCGGCCAGATGACATCGATACCCAAAACATCCGGACTTGGGCCGCTCTGCTGCAATACCCGACGTAGCAGGTCCAGTTGGGGCAGGGGGTCGAGCGAAGAAAACAAGGTTTCAGGAACCGGCGATTGCTGGATGGCAATTCCAGTTTCCCTGGTGAACTCCCGGGATTCGCGCTCTGCTCTGGGCAATTCGTCCGGCTGCAACCACCCGGCATCCAAAAAAGTGACAGTTACGGGCGCCGGGGCGGGTTTGCGACAGCCAGAGATAATACAAATGAGCAGGGCAACTATGACGAGCAATGTATTTTGCAATGGACAATGCACCGCTAGGCGGATGTTCATAAAGATGTTCCGGGAACGACCGCGCCGATGCGGAAGACAACAGTGAATAAAAAAACCCAATGTGATTTTCCGCACGGTGGTTTTGTCCGTAACACTCCAGTAGATTCTCCTAGCTGGATATCAATCATATTCTTCAACTCATGGGCTCTATCATCCAAAAGGATGATCGGGGCATCCTCTTGTCGAGATTGTCTCGTCTGCCGGATAAGGCTAGTATTCCGTGCATGCAGAGACTGTTCTCGATGTTCCCGTCGGGGATGGCAGGTGCTGGATTGCTGATCCTGAGAATATGCTCCGCAACGGTTCTTCTTGTGGACGGTCCGGGACATCCTCTCGAATGCAAGTCGATTGGGCTTGTCCTCCTCTTTGCAGTCGTGTCGGGAACGCTATGCATTGGCCTGTTCACACCGTACGCCGCGACAATTGGATGCTTGATTGAACTCATTGCCGTTTGGCAGATCAATGCTCAAGCTGCGTTTCACTACATCGTGGCCGCGTTGAGTATCGCGGCGGTTGGAATGCTGGGGCCAGGTGCATACTCTCTCGATGCACACCTCTTCGGTCGCAAACGCATGAGCTTTCCGGCCGACCGAAAGCCGGTCGATCGCCCATGATTGACGCTGAGGCCATCGGAAGCGACGATTCGACGTGAATTCAAGAAAACCGTACAAATCGAGCTAGACTGCAAAGATACGGACTTATCCGTCTCGAATGCGGGGGGCTCGTGGACCTGAATTTAACAAGAGAGCAATTCCAATGGCAGAGCCGATGATACCTGGCATTGAATGCCTAGTGGACAACAGACGCATTACAGAAATCGTCACGGCCTTGCGTACGATCAAAGACTTGAAGGGACTGACCGAAGACGAGTTTGCCTGGCTTGCCACGCACGGAACGGAGAGACTTTGCAATGATGGTGACTTGATTTTCAGTCAAGACACTCCGCCACACCATCTCATGTTCATCCTTAGTGGCGATGTACTTGTTCATCGCCACTCTTCCAGTCCAGTTTCGGTTTTGATTGGGCAGACCGGCCGAATCACAGGGAAGACTCCCTTCTCGCGTATCCAAGCGTGGAACGCAGACGGACGGTCCTCTGGGAAAACATGGATTCTGGAACTGCACGATAGTCATTTCCCAGAACTTCTGAACGCAATACCTTCGGTGACGGAGCGAATTGTCCGCGTACTGCTAGACCGGAACCGGGAATATACGCGAGCGGAAGAGCAGATTGGAAAGCTCGCTGCCCTCAACAAGCTTGCCGCCAACCTCGCTCATGAACTCAACAATCCAGCGTCGGCTGCAAAGAGCGCTTCCTCGCACCTGCTAAGCACCGCAGAAAGTGACCGGGAGCATATTCGCTATCGACTTGGGATAGCTCTGGGCACAGACGAAAGTCTTGACGCTTACTTGGATTGGCTTTCCAAACTACGATCGGCGGTTTCTCTCTCTCGCCATACCGCCTGGGATGGCGTGCCCATCGGAAGCTCATCGCTTGAAGATTCACTGATGGATTGGCTGGAATCAAGAGGGGTTGCGGATGCGTGGAAACTTGCTCCACTTCTTGCTGAATGCAATATCCCGCTTTCCACGCTTCAGGAACTTGAGCGCCTCGTGCCGCCTCATTTGCTTAGCCTGGCCATCAGCGATGTACATGTTGCCCTCACCTCTTACACGGCGATACTTTCGTTAACCGACGCGGTTGACAGGATCTTCCGTCTTGTTACAGCAGTGAAAGACTACTCGTACATGGATCGACAGCCTATTCAGGATGTCAACATCGCCGAGTCTCTGGAAACTGTCCTTAAACTCTTTCAGCCAGGACTCGCCGGTATCACGGTTCGACGTTTCTATAGCCCGGACGTACCTCTGCTCACAGCATTCGGAAGCGAATTGAACCAGGTTTGGGCAGCGCTCATAGAAAATTCTCTTGACGCCATGGCTGGCTCGGGGACTCTTATCCTTTCCACCCGATTGCAGGGAAGGACAATTCTGGTTGAGATCTCCGATACCGGCCAGGGCATTGCCACGGAGCATGCAAATCGTGTCTTCGAACCGTTCTTTACGACAAAACCATTCGGGACGGGCTTGGGCCTCGGACTTGATACTGTGCAACGAGTTATCCAGAAGCATTTCGGAGCCGTCGCTTTCGATTCGCAACCCAATAGGACAACGTTTCATGTGCGGCTGCCGCTTGATCACAGTGAGGTCTACTGAAGCTGTGAATGCAGAGATCAGCGGCGCGACCATGTAGTTGCTGTAGAAAACCGCGAACGCGATGGCTGCCTTCACCCAAAGCGGAGATTCATAGTTCGCAGGTTCGGTCCCTGTTCCCATGGACATGTTTCCACAGAAGTGATCTGTGGAGTCCGCCCAGGGCAACTCATTGCTCAAGAGCAACAATCGACTGGCATTACAAAGGAATGCGGAAATTCATAAAGTTCTCGCGTGCCTTAATTATTCGCTTTTGTTTTCGGAGAGGATAGCTTTGTTGCCGAAATAGCTGATGAGATAAAAGGATACCCCGAGAGAGATGACATCCTTGAAAAGAAACAGACCCAAGAAATTCATATACCTTATCCCGTGAACACTAACGGTCGTGCCGGGGGTAGTAATGAGCATAGTGCTGGTTGTAAAGAACATGCCTGATGCGATAAGGCCGCCTATGATACCTGCTTTAGGTCTCAGATAGCCTACTATAATCAACGCGGCTGCGGCGATCTCAGTAACACCAATTAAATCAGAGCCGATATAAGGGCCGAATAATTTAAAGTGCCAGCTGACCAACGGGCTGTTAGAAACCAGTGGGATTATGCCTTCGGCGCCGGGCGCGGTCATTTTATAAGATCCGGCCCAAAGGAGCATAACAATCATACCGATACTAGCGATCAGGAAAGGAATATTATGATTACTTATCCATTGAGCCAACTTGGTTAAGTTGCTCTTGGCTATCGCGTGACGTATCAGTGTAGTCGGCTCTTCCGATCGAATCTTCTCGTTCATTGTCTGTCCTGACACAACCTGACTCATGATTGCTTCTCCTACTCTGTTTCGTGCGGCAGCGTATGGGCGACTGCCGATGGACACCCTTTAGGTACACAGCCCTTTGCGCGTCGGCGCGTGCCAGAATCGATCTTGTTCTTCCGATCGCAGTTAGGTTCTTGCTGCCTCATTCTGGAATGACGAAACGTGGGTCAATCGTGAAGCTGCAATCGAATTACCAAACTCATCGCCTCGTCGTTTGTGACTGTCGCTCGAGTTAACTTCTTTCTGCTCTGAAGAATCGGTTGGCGACGCCAAAACAAATCGCAGTCTCCAACTGACCAAACTGCGACGGATATTTGACTATGACGAGTATTAGTCTCCGGATTGATCGCGATGTAGGGTTAATGCTCTTGTCTAACCATCGAGCCTGATCCGCTTCCATCACAACGTACCGCTTTTCCATCGATAGAAGGTCTGCTCAATGATTCCAACCCGGCGGATTACCTCCGTCATAGGCACATCTAATTCTGCCTGCTTCAACGCCGCCGTAGTCTGCTCCACTGAAAGACGCTTATTCTTCCTACAAAATCTTCTCTCAGATTCGGCGGAAGGCGGACCGTCCAATTGACTCAGAAACGACAGGTCCTTATAACCTCAGACGACATCTGACGAAACCGGCAGCAGAGCCGACGCAAGCTGTTTTGAGGGCTATCGCAAGGCTGTAAGTAATTGATTCTATGGTGACCCTGGGAAGATTTGAACTTCCGACCTCCGGTTTAGGAAACCGTTCAAAGGCCCCTCGCATGTAATAGCACAAAGCTGCATTGTGACGATAAAGCGCAAATCAGCAATCACTTACAAGATCGCCTTAGTCGCAAGGTGGCGCATGCAATTGCATGGAATTCCAAACCGAACCGACACCACAACCGACACCACAAATTCGGAGAAATCTTTGACATTCCGACGCAAACGGAAACTTAGTTCAGTGATGAGAGCGAGTCCGACTTGAATGCAGACCCGCCCTCATCGGGTACCACAAATTTCCGGACGCTCCCCAAATGAGATAAGGCTGCTTGTCATCGCCATAAGCAACCCATGGACTCAGTCCAACAAGTGGTTTTCCATCCGGAGTCTTCATTGGGCCTCCGAGAGCATCTTTGTAGGGTCCGAGCGGATTTTCAGCGGTCAGAACACCGATCTCGAATACTCCGTAGTTAAGTTCACTGGGCGGGTTCACACGGAACGGCGCAAACGCGTAGTACTTGCCGTTTGCCGGAAACGCGGCGTCTCCATCCCAGAGCGCTTCGCCCGTATTCCAAGTCACATCGCGACCTGTGAGTACCGACCCGTGATCTGTCCAATTGTCAAAGTCCGTTGTCGTCAACACATGATATGCGTACATCCCCTTGTAGAACTGGTTCGGCCTCTCGAACTGCACGGTGAAGGGATCCTGCGTCGTGATCAGGTAGAACTGTCCATTTAACTCCCGGCACGTCGGATCGTCGTTAAACAGATAACCCGGCGTCACGAGCTTCTGGCACCACGCGAGGTCACAGTGACCAGCAGCCCAGAATGCCGCAACCATCAAGCTCAGATGCAACACAGCATTGTTACTAATGGGCGCCTTCATCTTTCACCTCTTTGTTTTATTGTGCTGACTGTACATAGCCGATATGCACGTAACTCAACTTGCGCGCCGGGAATCGTCGCGAGCGGCTTCGCCCTATGGTGCCGATCTGGATATCCACTGAACTAGTTCAGTGGTGTGATTTTCAGGAAGAACACGTCATTGGTACGCAGAGTCATCTGGTGCATCAGGTGTCCGTCCGTAACCGCAACATCGGTTTCAGAAATAGGCGATCCGTCGCTGGTTTTCTTCAGAGCCTCAACCTGCGCCCGCGTCAGTTGATTCGGAGCGTGCATCTCCACATACGCAGTGTATGCGTCGTTGCGCTTATACCCGGTTTGATAGAGAGTCACATGATAGTGCCTACTTGGCACATGCGTCAGATCAACTTCAACCGAGCCCAGGTCCGTCGCCGACCGCTCCAAGTTGTAAAATGTCTGGTCTGTCTGTCCCGTTGGCGGCGCCATCGGCGAGTAGTCCCACACCAGCACCTGCATCGACCCATCTGGAGACTTCGTCACCCACGACCGCGCGTCGTCCGTTTGCACATCGTCCTTACCCAGTTGGCTCAGAAACTTGAAGGCATAGAACGAAGGCTTTTTGATTCCCTCAAGGTTGATCATCCCAAAACCACCATGAAACGGCGTAAACCGCGGCCCATGCTCTTCAAAGATGTCAGTGAACGTCCAGTACGACATGGAGTCCACATATGGCGTCGCCTGGCGCACCTTGTCCAGAATGAAACTGGCCTGGTGGTACTGGTCGTGCATGTAGTCAGTCGGCGAATACGACGAACTCCACTCCGTAATGTGAATCTCAAGATTGGGCAGCGCCGAATCCTTCACAAGCTCCCGTGCGTGCTGCATCCTGCCGCTGACGGCGTCGGGGTCAGGGTCGAGAATCGTGCCCTCCGTTCCGTCCGGGTCAACAAATCCACTCTTGATTGCATATGTGTGCTCCGAAATAAAGTCGACTGGTTCGTGACTTACGCTCAGCCACTTCTCAAACGACTCTGCCGTAGACTGAGCCGCAGCGGCAGGACCGCCGACCCGGCACTTCGGGCACTCCTCCTTCACGGCCTCCGCGGTCGTCTTGTAGAGTTTGAAGTACTCATTCATCGAGCCCGACCAGAACATCTTGAGATCCGGCTCGTTCCACACCTCGTAGTACCACTGCGTTATCTCAGCCTCGCCATAGCGCTCTTTCCAGTGCGCCAGCAGCGCGCGAATCAGCATCGCCCACTTCGCCGGGTCCTTCGGCGGCGTCACATTTCCCTTCCACCAGAACACCGTCTTTGTGCCGCTCGCCAGCTTGCCTGGCATAAAACTCAACTCTACGAACGGACGTATGTGCTGCTTAAGCAACGCGTCATACAGCGCATCGACATACTGAAAGTTGAACTGCGGATTCCCCTGCTTGTCCTCGGTGTAGACACCCATCTCGTCGCATAACAGCCCATGCATCCGCACGTACTTGAAGCCGATCTCGTTCTGCACCACGGCCAATTACTCCTGCCAGTCTGCGCGAAGCCCTTCCTCGGCGCGGCCGGCACCGACGACGCGTAACGGAACCTCGCTGTGAGGCCCGGTCACCTTCGCCATATCCGCATGAATCACCCGCGTCTGCTGCGACGAAGCGGAAGCAGCGATCAGCACCGCCAGAAGACCTGGAAGAAGCGTCCGCTTCGGGCCGCGAACGGAAGGAATGCGCAAGTTAGTCTCCGGAAGATCGGGACAGAACGCCGGCCCCCAGAACATATATTGACCGAGTGTTCCGAAGTTAACTTGGTCGGGCCCCGTACCTTCAGACATATTGATTGGTATCTTGCAATTCATTCAAGTCCCCCTGACGATTTCGGTCTACCAGATCAGATACTGCTCGCACTCGGAGAGGAAAATCCGGACGTCATTCTCGCCCCCCTCCGACTCACGATGTAGACGACAGCCTCTTTGCCCTCTCACGCTACTCGCGATCCAAACGGAAGGCCGGGCCCTGGAAGTCTCCTTGCAGCGCAACCTCGATTCCATGATTCATCCACCACGCGCCAGAGGCTTCTGTCGGTGTTCCGTCCGCTGCCTTGCCTTCGATGCTGCCGAGTGCGTAGGTCGCATTGGGATCGAGCCCCAGCAACTGCAGGCGCGGAAAACTACGCCCCTCCTGTGTCGAATGCACAAAGGCAAAAAACACGACCTGTGATTTGTCCGGCGAAACGGTCTCTGTGGCGGAGAATTCGCTGCCATTGGTCGGAGAAATGAGCCGGTACAAATCTCCCTGCGTGATAGTTTTCTGCACTTGGTGATAGGCCGAGACCAAACGCTTGGCAATTGCCATATCTTCGTTTGTCCAATTGTTAAGGTTGCCGCCGATGCCTAGAACGCCCTGCATCGAAACCAGCATTCGAAAGGTCATTGATGTCGTGCGGTTATTGAGCCAGTGTGGGGAGTCGGTGACCCAAGCCGCCATCGTCTGGACCGGATAAGCATGTGTGAAGCCAT
>Ga0206802_1103_pt1 | contig 20998 bp, 24 predicted proteins | sample Alteio_BWOrgCont_63_FD_152902 | JGI IMG/M metagenome (GOLD analysis project Ga0206802, IMG submission 152902) | Enriched cells from forest soil in Barre Woods Harvard Forest LTER site, Petersham, Massachusetts, United States -... | ecosystem: Environmental > Terrestrial > Soil > Temperate forest >... | reverse complement strand
GTGCTAATCTGTCCAGCTTCCAGCAGATAATACCATCGGCTTTTTTCTCATGAATGTCTTGAAGCATTTGGTTAAAGATAGCTCTACCAGGGGCCTTGGCGGATTTTTCTTCAGTCAGAACACCAATAATTTTAAGGCCCTGATCATTGGCTAATTTCTTTAGCTCATCAATTTGGGATGAAATGGAAGCTACCTGCCGGTCCTCGTTTTCGGAGGACTTGCGGGCGTAGATAAAATAGCGAATGGGGGATGTCGATTGGTTCATGTTTCGATCCTCATAATCAGTTTCAGGAGATCCGACCTTTTATATAGGCGGTAGTTGTTCATGGGATGGCGGTGAGACTTCAGTTTCCCCTGGTTATCCCAATTCCGAAGGGTTTGGCGAGTGACTTTGAGTAGTTGAGCAGCTTCCTTGATACGCAGTAACTCAGTCATGTTACTCCTTTTCTTATAAATTACAATTTTATTTTTTTAAGCCTTTGTTCCACTCAAGCCCAAGATGATAGAGTTTTTTCACACACTCACCACTAAGAGTTTTATCTAACACAGAAACCCGTCCCAAGTGTCCCAACCCGGACATCGTATTTCGTGATAAGGTTGTTTTAGGGGGTTCTGGTTCAGGGATGTTTTGAGCGTGAGGCTCTGAAAACCGTCCCAAGCGTCCCAACGCGGACATCGTAGGGGGTTCTGGGACGCTTGGGACACCATTTTGGCAGCTGTTGAGAGAAATATCAATTATTGGTGGTTCAGGGAAGTTTTGAGAGTGAGGCTCAGAAACCCGTCCCAAGTGTCCCAACGCGGACATCGTAGGGGGTTCTGGGACGCTTGGGACACCGTTTTGGCAGCTCTTGAGAAAAATATCAATGATTGGTGGTTCAAGAAGGTTTTGAGCATGAGGCTCAGAAACCCGTCCCAGGCGTCCCAAAATGTTCTTGATTAGAATCTTAGGTGGATTGTTGTGGGCGTTGTTAATTACGGGATAATCCGTAAAAGAAACTTTTACCTGTTCGTGTAGACCGGTAAGTTGAAAGATACGCTTGCGGTGTTCTTTCCCGGACTCCCCAGGAAAAATGACGCACCCAAACCTGCCATTACTCTCAATTCGCAGGTGTTCGCCTTTGCGGTCATGTCCATTTTCTGCACACGCTGGGCACCTGGCAATTGTATAACCAGCCTTGTTTTTAATTTTTTCAAGTTTGGATGGATCTAAGCCCATTCCAATTCCTTTTCTTGTATAAATCGGACCCGTCTAAAACCCCTGGTGGACTTATTGTTTCTGGACACTGAGTTTGATTTTGCAGTTTGGAATAATTCCAGCATAAGCCCTTCGATTTCCCGTTGAATTACGGTTATTGGCTTTGGGTTCCATTTTTTAACAGGGCAGTATTCCGCATATTTTTCGATAATTTCGGTAATCGACAGGTCGCCTGTCGGATCTTTAATTACGCAATCTTCCAGAAAATGGCGTAAGCTATCACTTTCTGCCATAAGCCCATCAACAACGTTGGCCTGTTTTTGTGACATGTAAATATCACCGATGGTATCAATGTCCTTCAACAGTAAAGAAAGACCATGAAGGGCCCAGTTAAGAATACCTGGGCCTTCTTCCTTGATAAGTATTTCAGCAAAATTAGGAATTTTCTTGGCAGGAGGGGGAGACTCATATCTCACGATCATAATCCTCCGCTTCCATGCGGACAGATCCCCGTCAAAGCGCACCCTCAAGTGGGAATTCGAAGTAATTATGATGCAGAAGTTGCCTTGTATTTGAAAATTACCGGAGTTGTTTTTTTGCTCGGTATCCATCCAGTCCCCACCCACCAATCCTTTAATAGCATGAGCGCCATGTTCTGACAGGAACGTTCCTGGTACGTCTACTCCAATCAGCAGCGTCTTTTTTAGGAAACGGAATATTTCAAAGCGTTCATGCAAGAGATTCGTTCTTAGTTGACTAACATTATTTAATCCAACAAGGTTTTGGATTACATTGGCAAGTTGACTTTTCCCTCTGCCAGCAAGGCCATCCAATATTAAAAATCGTTGGATAAGATTGGACCCTGTTAAACAAAGGCCAACGTACTTTTGAATAAGAAGTGCGTCATCAGGCGCAACCGCTGGAAGAATAAGTTCGTTTAGAAATCGTGGACATTTTGCATTTTCATCGAAAGAAATCGGAGATTGGTTTCGAGAATAAAATTGAGGGGAGAAGTCTGCAAAATCTGCATCACCAGCTGGATTTAAAAGAATGACACCATTGGCAAGGTGAACAATCGGTGACCCTTTTTTAATGAAACACCCTTTGTGTTCAGCGATCCCACGCAATTGTCCAAGGACGTTGTTGAGCGTTGAATTGCTTCTCTTTTTTTCAAGTGAGACCAGGCTGTTTCTTCGGGATTCAACCAGTAAATAAGAGGAAATTTCCTGCTTTATCGCATCTTCAGTTTTTTGAACGTAAAGGCCATTTTTGGGTTCGTAGTGGTAAAAGGATTTTTCATTGGGTTCATAAAGTTCAATGCATTGCGCAAAATGTAATCCAGCCCAAAAGGACTCATTAACTGAGGTGACCTGTCCTTTGTCATTAAGATAATATGGTTGACCATATTTTTGAATTAAGCTGTTGCTTCCTGCATCTTGCTGCTTTGGGGGCATTTGCCATAGGGGGCAAGCTATTACAATCTTTTCCAATTCATCTATCGTCCCGCCATAATTTAACCAATCAGTTATGTCTTTCACTGAGGAACCATTCTTGGCAGGTAATATGAGTATTTTTGTTTTTATACCTAATCCAGCCAATTCTTGAGCAACATTGTTGGCATGGGCAATTCCAGGATCATCGTTGTCTGGGAGGATAACAATTTGTGAGGCCCCTTTAAGGGAAGCAGTATAGCTTTTTCTCCACTTGCCAGCGCCCATAGGATTTGTAGTTACTGCAAGTCCTAAAGCTGACAGGTTGTCCGCGTCCTTTTCGCCCTCACAGATGAAAATGGTTTTTTGATCTTTTATCCCTTTGTATATTAGAGGAAGCTGATAAAGGCATGGTTCCAAGGTGTCGAACCAAATAGCATCAGCCGATGGTTGGACTTGGTGGTCATCACTGGCGTGGTAATAGTCAACCGGATTAGGTGCATACCAGCCCTCTTTGATGCCCCAAATGTAATGGTTATTGTAGGGGCGTCGTTGTGCAAAGGCTTTGCCTTCGAATCGGACAGTTTGAAACAACAAGTTGCCGGTTGGATCAACATAATCATAAGTTTTCTCAATCTTCTTTCCCATACTTTTCTCCGGAGGTGTTAGGTTTTAGGACGGCTTTAAACAGGCGCAAAAGGGCAGTGCCCTTGCGGAGGGCTTCCTGATCAGACAACTCCTTGCCGAATTGCTTGTGGTAAATGTCCTTGAACTCTTTAATGGCCTGTTGCGAAAGCATACGTAAACTATAACAAAGCTTTCTAAAGCTTTCTGAAGATGGGGACAAAAAGGTATGGATGGGTGTGGATGGGTATGGATGGGATTGTTAGGAGGGGGTAGAAGAAGGGGGAATTTTTAAAGCTGGGAGTTTTAGCCGAGCAAATTCTTCTCTTGTAATTGGATTTCTGAAATGGATAGTCTCATTGGTGACACCCTTAAAGAAAGTTTTTCTAAAATCTTTTTTAAATCCCAAATTTTCAAGAATTTTATGAAAACTTTTACCGATGGTCTTCCCATTGTTGAAGCTTTTAAATTCGTCTTTGGAAACATTACGGTTTGGATTTTGTATTAAGCATTTAAAGAAATTAGCATTTTCACTATCGTAATTTGGTTTTGAAATCAAAGACCCATTAAGGAGTATTTTATTTTCTGTGAACGTAATGTCATATAGGATGTCATCTTTAGCATCAGTAATGCTTTTGGTAGATTTTGAAGAATTTATAGGATGATCAAGGAAGCAGCCGAATTTTGTTTTGACCGGATATTTTTGAGCATATTTTTGAAAATAAATTTGACTAATAAATGTTTTGATCTCATCAAGTACGTTAGGGTTGATGTCGAAATCGGTTGATCCATTTTTCAGTGTGTAGTTTCCATACTCAATGACACTATCAATTATAATTAATCCCATTTCTTCAAAAAATCTTATGCCACCCAATCTATAAAAGGAGTAAGCTTTCATTTTCTCAAGATGGGAGCGTGGGCGTTGTTGAGACCAAGGAGGCACTGGCGTATCGATCCACCTGATAGGGGGGAGACGCTTCTTGGGGCCAATCTTTGGCATTACATTAGCAGGGTGAAATTTCCTCTTTATTAAATCAAATTTACAAGTTCCATATCTTGGGATACGTACAGAATCGTTCAGGCACGTAAGATATTCACTGTCAATATCAATGATCAAGTTTGCATATAGCAAGAAAGTTAATGTGTCTAAACTATTTAGTATTTTGTATTTATCCACAAAGACCTCCGGCGGTTGTGCGTGGTTATTTTATGGGCTTAAAGCTGATTTCAATTGTGGTTAGGATTAGTGTCATCTTGAATATAATTTTCGTATTGTATCACATACTGTAGTACATAGTATATTTTTTTGATGACACAATATTCAACATCCATCCTTAATAAAGACGGAGATGTAATGTTAATATGTAATACCGAAATGACTTTACAATAAAGGGGTACTGGTGTATATTTTTGGAATGCAAGAAATTATTCAATGCAGGTTTCCAGAATGGAAGATCAAGGCCATGGAAGCCCTTGCTAAAAAGCATAAGATCACGATCTCAGACCTGCTAAGGGCTTCGGTTTCTTTATTGATTTTAACCAATGAATTGAAATTAAACAGGTCTGAAGTTGAGGAATTAGCTTTTAAGGCAAGGGTCAAGCTGTCAAAGAAAAAAATATAGGGTGGTAATTTAATTAAACCACCACCCTATATTGACTATCTATCTTCTATCTCCACATCTGGTGCATCCCCGTCATCATACCGGGTCTTGTCATCATCATCTTGGTCTACGAGATAATTCCCGCTTCGTGGTATCATATTACACCTTCTTTATCTTTAATCGGTTGACTCCAGGAACAGCTGGAGCAGTCGCTCCCACTAACTCCGGGATACCTTCTTGAAGGTGCTGGAAGACTTTCTCTTCTTTAAAAACACCAATTTCAAGGTCCCATTTATTCCCAAAACTGACAGCTCGGATATATCCGTCCGTAGACAAAAAGCCTGATGAACTGACATTGAACTCACCTCTGGCAACAACCTGTTGACCGTGAAGATATTCCCACAAACTCCGCATTCCAACCAGATTCTTACGTCTGGCATAGTCTTTGTCGATATCCTTCTTATGCCCGTCTTCATCCGGGAAAATCTCATAATACTTCGAGAGGACATAGGAGTCGGTGTAATTGCTAAGAGGCTGATACCCGACGATCTCAAAGACTGTGGTTTGGTCTTTATTGACGGTTTCTTGACCCTCGAAGAAATGCTTAACTTGCTCTTTTGCATAAACAACTCCTTGGTCATCGACCCATAATTTCTTGACCATCCCCTCCAAGAGAACGGTGTCATCATGGACGGAACGAAAATTGACCACAACTTCACCAACCTTATGGTCAATCTTTAACGCCTCATCCCGATCCATTTTCTCGTAACGCACATTCGTGTTTAACCCGGTGACTGTTCCTGTGGTATCTGTGATACTGAGTTTTTTACTGGACATATTTTATCCTTTCTAAGCAATCTCATTCCGATGCCGTCCGCAACGATGCAAAGATACTGCCAAACGCTCTTTGCTTTTTCCTCTGAAATCTCTTCTGTTTCTAAAACGTACTGGTATTTATTCATACAGCTCCTATTTCTGCCAGGAACCGTACTTCCAAAAGGCTTAAAAACTTAACTGAGTTAATTACATTTTCTATGGAGATTTTAGGTTCAACGCTGGCACCTTCGTCATCGCAACCTAAAATCAATCCATAACCTGCAAGCGGCTGTTTGTAACCTGCATACGTGAAGAAGGCTTGGGTTTCTAAGTCCCCAAGCAATCCTTCATCGTCAATCCAAAGCGTATCTAATTGGTCATTCAGCTCAACGGTTGTAACCAAATTGCAATGGATGAGGAAGCACATATTCTTTAACCCTCCAGTATGCTCGACCTGCTTTACTGTCCGATCAAACGGATTTATCAGAAATGCTTTCATTTGACCTCCATAATGTTGAAGGCAGTCACGTCGTCATGCTGCCAACATTCGCCTAAATACTCAACAAGCTGGTCAAGCACGTCTTGCTCATCAACGCCCTTAAACTCATCTTTGAACGTGACTTCAAACTTTAGCTTCTTTAAATATATCTTCGTCATAGAGCCTCCTCAAAAGTGTTAATCAAGGTTGCCTCTGCAAATTCAGGTGAGGTGATGCTGTGTCTTTTCTTAATCAACTCCGAATGCCTGGACGCATCCTCACCAATACCAACAAAGACAATTCTGATGTCTTGAGCTTCACTCATTAACAACTGCTGTATCTCATCGACTTGCTTAACCTCGCCATCGGTCAAAACACAAACGATTCTCTTATTGGCTGGGTCATCCGCCCGGACTGCTTTCATAACAACCTTAAAAGCCCAAAGCAGATTCGTACCACCGCCACTGCCGCGGAAATCTTCAGTCATCTTATCGACCTTGACACAGTTGGCATTGAACATGAAATTCTCATATTCCAGGTCAACGCCGTATTCATTCCTTGCCTCATCCATGACCTCGGATATTGCCTTAAAAGCAGAGACAGCTACTGTCAGCCTGGACACGTCATTAGGCATATTATTTTCATTGTTTATATCCGGGACATGGAACCTACCTGTAAGCATTGACCCAGATACATCCATCAGAAAATATACTTTTGTTCGCATACTCTTAACGATCTGTGTATCTGTAAACACCTCATCGATATCCCCAGTAAGCAGGGCAGTGAGGTTATCACAATTAAGCATTGTTCCTTCGTCGATGATTGCACTCACGGACTTTTTGAGCGATTCTTTGATCCGGGCTTTAGCCTGCTCATTGATGTCAACCAGGCTGCCCGCAAGTTCGGTTAGGTCAAGGGTTTCTTCATCACCGACACCAGTGGCTGGGCCTTGTCCTTTGTACTGCTGTAAGGACTTTTCCGTGGCCTGGACTTTGTCTTCACCTACTTGAGCTTTCAAATCCTCACCACCAACGCCATTAGCCGGTTGCTTCTCTTTCTTTTCCTTCTTTGGATCAACCTTGGGCATATTGAAGATTTTGCGATATTCATCAATCTTGACGTATAAGTCCTGTACATTGGCTTGAAAGCTCTTTGCCACTGATACAGTAAAGATACGACGGTACAAGTCCTTTATGTCTGTGATGAGAGCCCTGTTATCAATTTCAGCTCTTCTCACGTCATATTCATCACACAGCTTTGATCTGCTGGCATGGCAGGCAATATTCAAAAGAACCTTTTCGCCAAGCTTCCTATCTGAACGATCAATTCTTCTTGCGTCAACAACCAGCTTCTTTAAGAAGTAGGTGAGTGCTCTTAACTGACCAACGGCGATTGTCTCAATACGGCAATCCTCAAGCGCATTAAAGATAAAATGATCTACCGGGTCCCGGCATAATGTGCTTAACCATTTAGGCGTATGCTTAATGTGCATAGATTCATGTATTAAGATCGCCAGCACCACATCAGAATTAGCCACAGCGACCTTCTTTGGCATGTGGATAATCCTGTTGGGGATATCAGCTGTCGGGCATTCACCTTCTTCTTTATCGAAGATGATCTTGGCTCCAGTTTGTCTGGAACACCATTTGATGATGGACAAGAAGGAAGCCTTTTTCTCTGCTTTCTGCTGTCCTTGATATGTCATCAAATCACCGCTTTCTGGTTTTTGGTATTGATCTGTGCTGCTAATTTGGCTTTCAGGTCGTCAATTTTTGCACCTTCATTATCAACGACATTCAAGTCTTTGAAGATTGTCCGGGCGACATCGATCAAACCTTGACGTGCACCTGGATTGGAAATTGCATCCAAAACGCTTATCATTCCATCATCGAGTGCATCTTTAAGCGACATACCAGCTAAAAAGAACTCGATGGATGTTTGCAGCTGACGGATGCTAATATCAACGGCAATCCCATTGGACATAAGGTATTGGCTTGCCTCAAAGAAGAAGTCAGCGAACTCAAGCGTCTTGTCGCCCTTCAACGAAGGATATTTCTTTTTAAGGATTCCAACAATTTCATCTTTAGTGAAATCAGGGAAAGAAATGTAGGAACATCTTCCGAGGAACGAAGAAGGCTTAATAGTTCCGCCAATGTACTTAGCCGACCTTGGATTTTGTGCGAACCCCATTTTACAGTCCTTGTGCAGCTTGTAGATTTTACCTTTACCATCGTTGCCATCCTTTACATAGAGCTCTCTGTTCTGAAGCAGAGCATGAAAATCATACGATTTGCTGTTCTCAACGGCATTGATCTCATCCCAAAGAATAACAGAAGGGACTTGAATCATTTGAACCAGCGTACCCTCACGAAACACAATGGAACCATCCTTGAGCGTCTTATCGCCAAAGAATTTGTGCATAACCATTTCAGGGTAGCAGGAGACAAGCATGAAAGGCAGTTGGTTCTTATACGCATAATACAAATGACTGAACGTCTTGCCGGTTCCTTGTTTGCCTTGCGTGATTGGATGCTTGGAGCTCTTGTAATGCAAAGCCAACCTGACATCAACGTCTCGTTGAAGATAACCCTGTACATCACGCGCCGTTGGAATAAAAGTTTTCAATTCCTCTGGGATATCCACGTTCATAACTGGTGCTACAATCGCAGCAGCTTCTTGAACCACCGTTGGAATCACTGGAACGCCTGGCCCCGGTGCAGGCGGCACAACAATCGCTCCACCTAATGGCGTACCCATGGCAATAAACCGGCCACGGATCGTTGATTCATCCGCATACTGTCCTTCTTTAGCTAACGCATCTTTAATCTGCCAAGCCCTGATTATTGCACGGGGATTTGCAAGCCTTAAAGATTCCAACACTTCAACCATCTTTGAATCTTCAATCGTTTTTACTGGTGGCATTTGGAGCTCCTTTCACCATATTCTTACTTTTCCATCCCAGGTCATGTAATGACATTCATTAAGACCAATATTGTTCTTTTCAATGAACTCTTCAAATAGACGTTCTGCATTTTTAGGATTAGGGCAATCAATGACGTGTACTTCACCAGCCTCATAATCCAAAATAATCATTTTGTTTTGATTCATGGAACTCCTTTCAGCAGACTTTGGACTGCTATTGTTGTTTAACTGGAGTTATGCCTCTGATTCGGGTATGCGTACATCAACCGTGCATCATGGCGCAACACAACCTCCAGCCCATCACTATTTAATTGGAACTGGATTTCGCAGACTGCCTGATTTCTGAATGCCGTTATGTCTGATTTTAACGACATCTCCAACCTTCACTGGCCAGATCAATCTGATTCCAACGGTCACACCACCATGATCGACTTCAAAGCGTGTTGCCTCGACCTTGGTAACGCGTAAGGAGACAATATCCTGGAGCTTGAGCTTGACCCAGGTTTGCGTTGCAAACGTTTCGTTGAGATTCTTTGCCACACATCCTTCGTAACCCTGGTTTGTGATTGATTTGCTGTGAGCCTCAACTTCGATTTTGTTCTCAAGCACAACGCTATCAACTTGATATGAAGACTGGATTAAAGACAACAGGTCTTTTTTGCGATCAATCAATTTAACCTGTGAATAATCTTTATCACCGATGGACAGTACATCAAATATCTTAATGCTGCATCCCGGCATACCAGGAGCAACGCGGTTACTCATCAAGTCATAAAGCGTTCCATTGCGACCTGTACCATGAATCCATTCAGCCAAGAAGACTGCACTTGATATAAACTGGTCAGTCTTCCAGACAAACTCTGTTCCTTCCTTGGTTGTAAGACGGATATCAGTTCCTTCCCATTTAACAAAAACCAGTATTCCGTCATACTTGATATCAACCAAGCAGGGGAATTTAATGCCGTTCATATTGCCACGGATCTCAAAACCTGTTGCTATTGGAGCATTTTTGAGCTTTGTGCTGATCTTAACTGGTAATGGCGTGTTGCATCCCATAGGCTTCTGATATTGGACCAAATGCTTACAGGTCTTTTTCATCTTCCAAGCAACGCATGTGCAATAGGTAACGCCGTCACCACCTAAGATGATTTGGTACGTTTTATTTGGATTAGACGTGCTGGGTATTGTTTGAAGAACTGTCATGGCTCTTTGCCTCCGCTTGTTCAACCAACGTCACCAGCTCGGATAATTTGTCCAAGGGGATAGCAACGCCTTTTTTAGTGGGGAATGTACCATTCGCCGTGGTAAAGAACTCACGAATGTCCATGTATTTCTGACCCTTAAATTGCATCAGTTGAACTAAAGTGGATGTAGTCTTGTTCTTTTGAATCCGTCCGATTTCTAATGCGGTTTGATTGAGTGTCATGGTTGATAACCTTTCTTTTTGCACTACGAGTTAGCATTACGTCTAACTTTTCTGTGAAGGGCACACACTTTTGAGTTATCTCACACCCGACGACCATTCCATCAAATGCGACATCTTTATATTCACGACCCATGAACCTCTCCATTGAACGCTTCATTGCCTGCTGTTGATTTGAAGCCTCAAGCAAATAGCTATGAGTGATGGTTACTTCGTAAGGTTTTTTCATGTTTATCTCCATGATTTTGGAATCTTAATCGATGATGAGTGTGAATGTGTTGAATGGCTGTGAGGATACGCATTCGCATTGCCAACACACAGCATCATCGCAATTAACAGCATTAGTAAAAGCACATAACGATTGCCATAGGTCACTTCAGCCCCCATGTCTGATTCAAATATCTCGTATGCCATTTGGGACTCGCGACTCAACTGATTCCACGGTGTCGTTCCGTTTAGATGATCCGTTATCTCTTCAATCATTGACTGCCGTAATTTCTCATCACCATTAGCGATATCGCTTATACATAAATCCAATTCATTCATCTTGCTCATGTGCGTCTCCTTTAGGCAAAAAGAAAGCTGGATTCGGCCTAAACCAAACCCAGCAATCAATTAAAACTGGTTATTCTTAGCATCAATCAAGTCCAGATACTCTTCAAACGTATACTGACCATGATTCTTTGTTTCATACACTGTCACTGCACTTGGTACAACACTCTTAATCAACTTGTGTGTCTGATAATCGGTCAAACGATTCTGATATTTAGTCATGGCATCTCCTGTTCATCAATCTCTTCGGTGATCCTGTTTAAGATAATATCCAACTCTGCACGACGCACTTCCTTCGTTTTGAACATACATGCGCTACCCATGCCCTTGCCTATCAACAAATGCCATCGATTCAGCATCTTTGATTCATCTGCTTCAGCAACACGGCTAAATGACTGCTCTGGTCTAATCGTTTCAAACCCATGAGCTTCAAATCGTTTTGTCACACCATCCGCACGCATGACCCCTTCGGTAAACGGACTTTCAACCAATACAATCACATCTTCAATCGTGCTATTCATATAAATCCTTCTGCCCTCTAAGGGCTGAGTAATTCCAATTAAAAAAAAGATAGAGCGCAACCAACACGCTCTACCCAATCTTACAGATTCTTAATCCATTCAGGTCTATCATCTATCCTGACTATCATCCTTCGTAATTCATCAATATCAATCATACGCACCGTCCTTCCTACACCTTCTTAGCAACAATCGACAACTTCCAAGCGTCAATCTTTGCTTTATCCCAAGGAGTAAATGAAACCGATATCATCTCAAACGGCTCACCAGCTCTTGTGCTGTTCTCACCGCAAACACCTTTGATGCTCACAGGATTGATTGCCACTTTTACATGGTCATTGTCATCAAACCATTCACCTAATTTAATATAATCATCACGATCCAAACTGAAACAATAACTGCCTACTGACTTACCTTGAGTAGACTTGAACGCTTGAACCGTCGTACCTACACTCTGCCGTGCTGTTTGATTTAAACTCATAATCGACGCTCCTTTATTTAATACTACACATCATCAACAACAAGGTTTGTGTTGTGTGTGTGTATCGAAGCATTCGCACACGGGATTGGCACGCAGTCAGGACTGTGGTAGCGTGCCACCTGAGGGCGGGAGTAGGGCAGTCGAAGAGAGGGAAGGTCACACATCCATCATCAACGCAACGTCATCAACGTATCATCTACCACCAATGCTACCTGTGTACCCAGCTATCATTCTGCTACCCAGTGCTGTGCCAGACCCCCCGGCTACCTGGCACCCTTTACAAGCTTTATGAAGGGCATAATGATATGCGTGAGACAGGCCAGCTTTTTCGGGCCCAAATCCAGAAACTCTCCCAAAAGAGTACTTCCAAGATAAAAGATATAGGCCGTGAGAATAAGCTGTTCTCTTTGCGAATGATGAATGATTATTTGCACAGAAAGATGGCGTTGGAATACCAGTCTGATGACGACATTAGGCTGATAACAACGATTTTCAACGCTTTGACGAAATCAACATCAAATGTTGAAATCAACGCAACGTCGTTTTCGTATGTAAAAGGGCTTTCAGCTGATGAAAGGCTGCATGAGTACATCAGGCTTAGAACACTCGCGGAGGGTTCATCCGTCCGTGGGGTTTCAACCCCTGACCGGGTTGACCAGTAGAAGGGCTTGCAGCTGGTTAATCTTTCGGTTAGAATTACCCACAAGCACAATAATTTAGGGATGAATTTCAGAAAGAGCGTATATATTTTTTCTTATGTATTGTAAGTCATTGCCCTGCATCATGTTGCTCATGCATCGCCGAGGCTCCCTGGTTTGACAACATTAAAATATATGGTATCCTTTAAAGAATAATCCATTTTGTGGGTTGTCATTATTCCTTTAGTAAATTTATTCATTTTTTAGACTGCATAATACGAGAGTTTTTTATTTTGGAAAAATCTAAGAACCAGGAGATAAATCATCATGTTTAGAAAAATTTTGAGCGTAACAGTTATTGTTTGCTTTTTTTTGACGACTCTTTGCCCTTATTCTTCGGCCCATGCCGATACAGTTTTAGGCTTACCACAGCCGGGAACAATGGTAAATTTGAGTCCTGTCTATCAGCCAGTGTTAATTAAAGGGTTAACTGTTCACAAAGACAATCCTTTTCTGTTTGATTTCATTGTAGACCCAGGCAAATCTAAATTATCTCAAGAGGATTTAAAGGAAGAATCAGACCGTATGATTAAGTATTTTTTTGCGGCCCTGACCATTCCTGATAAAGATATTTGGGTTAACTTATCTCCCTATGAAAAAGATCGCATGATCCCTACAAGTTTAGGCGTGACAGCTATGGGCCGTGATTTATTAGCCCAGGATTATATGCTTAAACAGTTGACTGCTTCACTAATATACCCACAGAAGGCTTTAGGCAAGACGTTTTGGGCCAAGGTTTATGCCAAAGCAAAAGCGATGTACGGTACGACCCAAATTCCAGTTAATACCTTTAATAAGGTATGGATCGTGCCGCAAAGAGTCGGTATTTATGAACACGGACAAACGGCATTTATTGTGGATGGTCATTTGAAGATTATGTTGGAACAAGATTACCTGTCAATGACTAAACATAATGCTATTTCAAATATGTCCAGTGTAAGTGAAACACAGCAATCTCAAGTCAATCAACTTGGATCACAAATCATTCGACAAATCGTACTGCCTGAAATTGAAAAAGAAGTCAATGATGGTAAAAATTTTGCCACTCTGCGCCAAATTTTTTACGCCCAGGCATTGGCGGTATGGTTTAAAAATAATTTAAAACAGGCTTTGCTTAACCACGTATACGCTAATAAAGGTACGGTCAAAGGGATAGACCAAAATAATTCGGTAACTAACGAAGCTATTTACAAGCAGTATTTAAGGGCATACAAGAAAGGTGTCTTTAACTATATTAAGGAAGACATAGACCCAATCACACAAGAGACCACACCGCGCAAGTATTTTTCCGGTGGGTATAGTGAGGCAATGTTAGCGAGTGCGATTCAACCTGTAGAGCTTTCCGCAAGTGCCACGGGGGCCCAGGCCGTAGAAGCTGCTCATGACGTGGATGCTACCGTCGTAGTTGATTCTAACGGGGCTGATGCGAGAGCATTAACTCAAAACGTTGAAGCAGAATTTAGGGTTGGGGGTATAGATTTAAGGAACATTAAAATTACGTCTGGTCCAGAGGTAGCAGCTTTACTTCATGAATTTGGTTTATCAGTTTCCAGATCAAGCGATCTTCACGTAATTGTTATTGATGGCCAACCCATCGATTTAACCCAGCCGCAGACATTTGGACAAGCATTTGATAGAGAAGTACAGGCAGTAGGTACGCTTGATCCCAAAGACGTGACCCCCGAAGACAGCGCAATGTTAGGGGATTTATTAACGCCGTTCAATGTCGTTTTGGGAGTACATTTTGCAGGGATTGCCACGTTATCTGCGGCCATAGTAAAAAGTACCCATGAGTTTTTCAAGGGTAAAAATGCGACGACAATGGAAGTAAAAAGAGAATATTATAAAAGATTCAGGAAAGATTGGATGCACATTGCAGGTGCAGCCACCATTGTTGTTACAGGAGTCATCCTCGGCGCCATGCACGGGATAAATATTGATAAAATCCAGATTGATTTGTTAGCTATTTTAACGGGTAGCAAAATAGGAGGAGGGATTTTTGGTTTTGAGAAGATGGCGGATGAACTTGTTGCGGCATCCAATGCTACCGACAATGTCAATGACCCGAAATTAAAAGCAGTGGAAACATTTAAGGGGAATCCAGGGAGGAAGTTTTTCTTTAACTATACGGATTGGCCTGTGATGATTTCACTTTTTGCTATTGCGTATACGAAATTTCCGGCTTCTTGGAATCCAACGATACTTCACCATGTTATAGATTTTGTGAATAAAGTCCCCCATCTTGGATGGGTTCTTCCTGTTGTGCCAGTACTTATGGGAGTTGGAATAGGGGCAACTTTAGCAACACAAGTAGATAAAAATAGACCTGTCAAAGACGCGGCGATGGGGGTAAAACAAAGTCCACAGATAATCAATGATCGCATGACGCAATATAATCCCTCCAAGACTGACTTTTCTAAGAAACCAGTCATGGGGTATCGAATCACCAGTGATCGATTTGAAGATATTCCTTTAGCAATTAGACAACATCTTGGCGCGGTAGATCAAAGCAAGTATACACCAGAATATTTGCGAGAAAATATTGGCAGTGTTATTTTGTTACAAATGAAGGATGATCAGCCTGACTTTTTTGTACCGCCGAAAGCAAGTTTAAGTAATTACAAAGAAATTGGTATAGATCAGGTAAATGCTGGTAATAGTGACTTAATTGGTCATCTAAACCAATTAAATGTAATGCAAATTAGTGGGTTGGTCGGGATGGCCACTACTGAAGTGGTCGGTATGGTTAAAATGTCCGATATAGGATATAACATTGACGACGAGGTGGTTATTGAAACACCTTGGGGTGATCAAACCAAGCCAGCTGGAAAAGATGCTTACTTGCGATGGACAGATAGTTTAAAGCAATACACGATGGTTAATAGTGAAAATGGTAGTAATCCTATAAATTGGATTCCTGCTGATGCGGCAATGGGGGTGAAGCTGAAGCTATCCAGAAGAAATTTGTTACGTGGTGCTGGTGCTTTAGTGGGGGTAGCAGCATTGAAATATATTGGTGGTGAAATATTTTTACCTTATCAGGGAAAAGCAGGAAAAATGGTGACTTTGTCAAATAATGGTCATTTTGATGTGACAAAAAAGACCAAGATTCTTATTCATGGGGCGAATGAGGATAATATTTTTACAAGTTTTAGTGGAATGGCTGAAGAAGCTACGAACAAAGATGAAAATCTTGTTGTGTACGCCTACGATCAAAATAGTTCCACAGACAGTTGGGTGACGGATTTCATACAAGGTGTTAAGAAATTGAACTCGTTGGGGGTTGATTCGCAAAATATTGAGTATATACCATACTCTTTGGGAGCAGTTATTTTTTGGGATGCAGTCTTGAAGGATCAGAATTTATTTAGAAATGTTAGGGTAACGCAATTAGTTCCGGCTATTGGTGGTGCTCAAGATGCATGGGTGTTCAAGAACATAACGGTGCAAGAGGAGCTTATTAAGTTTGTCTATCCTATCGAGGGCAATGATGATATTCGTCTTACAAGGGCATTACATCCTGAAGGAGAAGTAAAGAAATTCAAAGATCAGAGTATTGATAATTTGCTTTTAGATACCGTGGGAAGAAATAATGTCCGAACTTTTCAACCAGCAGGTGTTGATAAAGTACTTATCCCAATTAGTAGTCCACTTCAAGGAAAAGTGAGAGAATTTCCAGGTGTAGTTCATGAACATATTGCGGAAAATCCTGGTGTTATTAAGGCTATCTTTGACAGAGCCGCTTTAGCCAATCCAGCAATGGAAAAATGGGTGCAGGGTGGTATTGACTTAAGCGAACAGGATTCAGCTTTGCAAGTCACAAAAGACGCCAATGGTGGGGTGAGGGTTAATGTAGATCAGGCTTTGATCGCGCGCATTGAGCGTGAAGGTATGTCCGAGGTTGATCCTGTGATCGTCAATATGCAGCCTGCGGATTTACAGTCCCTATTTGGGCTTCAAGCTTCTGTAAGATAATATGATAGCTTTTAAAAGAACGATGGAGTGGGATAAAACCACCCTGGATAAATACAATAAAATGATAAAGATCATCCCTGTTTTTCACCGGGGGATTGCTGAAAAAGTTGTGAATGTAAAAGCAGAAGAAGTTGCTAAAGCGCGAGGGGTTTCTATAGTCCAAGAAGAGGATGTTGTTCGTGCGTTTTTCAGCGAGGCTCCAAAAGATTTTTATGATTTAATGATTTCTGCAATGAGTGAAGCCAGATTTAATTATAAGCGTTATGTAATCAAATAGCAGAAATTAAATAGGTGATTTAAAGCCCTTCGTTTGGTAAACTACTGGACGAAGGTTTTTAATTTTCATAGACGAATCGTTTCTGCCGAAGACTCAGAAATATATGAAGTTTTGTTAGAAGTGGGACCCCATGATTTAAATTGGAAATAAGTTGTGTGACACCTATCCAGTGCTTTCCTTGTCTTGTCTTGAAAATCCGCTGTAAAAATTGACCGCCTGATGGTATCATAACCAAATATCCATTTGGAGAAGACGTGATGAAATAAATTAAAACAATGCGATGAATCTTTTTGACCTCCGTTTGGCAGGGATACCCAGCTGTTGGAGGCCAAGACACGGTTTAGCTTTCAGAAGAAGATGTGGTGGATGCAAGAAATTTGTTTGCTGCCCACCAATATAGCGGTAGAATATTTTCCTATTGTTTTTCCATATTATTTCCTCAAAGTTTGAACGCCCTTATGTGGGAATCATTTACGGATTTTCGCATTTATTTTTTATAATACCCCAGATTCTTTAACTCTTTATCAAGACAGTTTTAATTAAGCAAGGAGGTACTATGGCCCAAATTACTAAACCAATAGTTAGAGAAATTGTTGAAGATTTTGCAAAAGAGATTGCTCAGAAGAAGGAAAAAGGCCCTAAACCGGAAACCCATGTGATTGCATTTCGAAATGATGAACGTAACCAAAAAGAACGAGACGTCTTCGAGGTTCCAATTGAATTATTGAGGTATAGGAAAGATAACGGAAGAATTTGTTCAGATGTCTTGAATTTTGAAAAAAATAACTATCCTCTAAGTGAGACAGACGAGAAGGACCAGAAAATAATTAGGTCGTTTTTGCAGGAAAAAGATAAAGAGAGAACCGAAGAATTAATGAAATCTGTTCTGCACAGTGGCCAAAGGGACCTAGCAATAATTACTTGCGACGGTTTTCTAATAAACGGTAATCGTAGAAAGGTGGTTTTTGAAAAGTTAGCTGAGAAAGATTCTAAGTATAATCGGATGAAGGTTGTTATTTTGCCAAATGTATGTGAGGAAGGAGGAGCCCCGACATTAAAAGAAATTGAGCAGTTAGAAAACAGGTACCAATTGCAAAGTGATGGAAAGGCAGAATACTATGGCTTTGACAGAGCATTGTCGATTAGAAGAAAAATACACCTTGGTATGAATTTGACAGAGCAGTTAAAGGATGACCCTCGCTACGTTAATTCGACTGAAAAAGAATTTAACAAAGTTCTTAAAGAATATGAGGACGAGTATATTAAGCCTCTCGAATGTATTGATAGGTATCTTGCAAGTATTGGAAGGGAAGGTTGTTACGGTTTAATTTCTACAGGATCGGGAGATAGAGAAGGGAAATGGCAAGCATTTTTGGATTATAGTAATAATCTCCACACAAAATTAAATGATGATAAAAAAAGACTTGAACTCGGCGTCTCAGATGATGAAAGAGGTGACGTTGAGGATATCGCTTATAAGATTATTCGAATGCGAGAATTTCCAGATATAAAGGCCCATCAATTAATGCGTTATCTTCCTAAGATGCTCTCGAATGAGGAATCAAAGAAGGAACTGCTGAAATTAGTTGATGTGGATAACTCTGTACCCGCCAATTCTGTCAGCACTGATGGAGAAGGCGGTGTTTATGAGAAAAGAACCGAAGAGTTTTGGCGAAAAAAGAATGCGAAATTCGTGGTTGAGCAGGTAATGAAGGCAAAAAGTCTTTGGGAAAATAAGAAAGAAAAAGAAGACCCTCTTACTCTTTTAAAAGGCGCATTGAAGAAATTGAATCACGAGAAAATGGAAGTTAAGTCAATAATTTTGGGGGAACCCTTAAGACAGGCAAGTCAATTATGTAAAGAAATAAAGGCCAAAGCTCAGGAGATTGAATCAGAAATTTATCACTGGGAAAAGGAAGCAAAAGAGCTATTTAACAAGAAAAAAAATAATGCAAAGCAAAAAGTTAATAATTGATGTTGAGAATGCAGCTTTGAGGATTACTGATACCTCAAACTTGCTGAAGAGTAACAATGTTCTTCAGCTCAGTTCGTGGGGGTTTCAACATTATAAAACAAGGCAGAGTTATGAGATTCAATCGGTCGAACTTAATAAAATTTTGCCAAAGGTTATCGATCATTTAAATAAGAAGCAAATACCTTTTGAACTAACTGATTCCAGTGAACTGTTGTTAAGTGCCTTTTATGATAGAAAGAAGGTTTTTGAAAAAATCAAAGATAGAGCAACAAATTTTAAAGACGGTAATTTCGTTTCATCGGACTTTAAAAATTATGTAAATCTCTTGGCAAAGAACGTTGTTCGTAAACTTAAAGAACATCAAATAAAAGCCTCGTATCATCATTACATATTAGGAAATAATGCAAATTTTTCTGTGCCGGGTAGTGGCAAGACAACCACAGTCTTAGCTAATTATCATTTGTTAAAGAGAGAAGGAAAAGTAAATGTTCTTTTTGTTATAGGACCGCCAGCATGTTTTGGCCCTTGGAAGAAAGAATTTAAAGAAACCTTAGGATACTCAGCAAAGGTAAAAACATTATCAGGTGATTCAAAGTCGAAAAGAAAATTTGCTTATTTGCTTTCTGAGGCAAAGGATACAGAATTATTTTTAATTTCATATCATGCTGCCTGCAATGACCGAATTGAGATTGGGGAGTTTTTCAAGCGAGATGATATTCAACCAATGTTAGTGGTTGATGAAGCGCATTATTTAAAACAGATAGGAGGGAATTGGGCCGAAGCAATTTTATCCTTTGCTCAACATGCAAAATTTAAATGTGCTTTAACTGGAACGCCCATGCCAAAAAGTTACACGGATTTGTTTAACCTATTTGAGTTTTTATGGCCAGGGCAAAATATTTTCGATAATGAAAGCAAGATTCTTATTCATAATTATGAGAAAGAGAAAAATATCGATTCAGCAAAGGCCATTCTGAGAGATCGTATTAGTCCGTTATTTTATAGGGTAAGGAAGAAGGAGTTGGGCCTTCGTGAGCCCAATTTTTTGCCTCCGATAATAATCCCTATGAAAAAGTATGAGAAATTGATCTATGATGCCATTTTAACGAGGATAAGACATTATTCTAAGGAGGATTACCTTCAGAATATTAACATTGTAGATAAATTACGAAGAGGCCGGATCATTCGATTAAGGCAGTGCATTTCCTATGTGCCATTATTGTTAACGGCAGTTGAGGGGTATGAAGAACATTTATTAGAGGGTGGTTCTGAAATATTAAATGTAATTAAGGGTTACGATAGATTAGAACGGCCCGGCAAATGTGACCATCTAATTAATTTGATAGGGAGTTTGAAAAAAAAGAAACAAAAGGTCGTGATCTGGGCCAATTTCGTGAAAACACTTAAAATGTTGAGAATCGAAATCAAGAAGGAGGGGATTGAATGCGACTTGATTTATGGAAGTACCCCAATTGCCCCTTCATGTGATGATAGTGATGTAGTCACTCGAGAAGAAATCATAAATAAGTTTCTTGATAAAGATAGCGGCCTGGATGTGCTGATTGCTAATCCTGCCGCCTGCGCTGAGTCTATATCCCTACACAAGTCCTGTCATAACGCTATTTATTACGATTTGTCTTATAACTGTCGGGGCCGGTTATGATGTTAAAAGTTTCGATGTTTGTTCGGGCAAGACAGTTGTTAGGTATATAGAGATCAAGGCTGTATCTTTTTTTAATGAGAGATTTTTTTGGTCCAGAAATGAAATTGAATTTGCAAAATCGAATAGAGAACATTATTATTTATACCTTGTTCCTATTGACAGCAAGTCTAATTGTATCTTAGATGAAATAAAAATCATTCATGATCCTTTTAAGATGGTTTTGAAGAATAAAAAATGGATTAAGACCGTTGAATTAATGTCTTTTAGAAATAGCTGGACCAATTAATTAAAATAGGGTATATAAAGGTGATGAGTTCACAAACGAAAAAGAATGGCCATGTTCGGGTAGCTAAAAGTCCATTTGGTTACT
>Ga0206802_1067_pt2 | contig 21052 bp, 23 predicted proteins | sample Alteio_BWOrgCont_63_FD_152902 | JGI IMG/M metagenome (GOLD analysis project Ga0206802, IMG submission 152902) | Enriched cells from forest soil in Barre Woods Harvard Forest LTER site, Petersham, Massachusetts, United States -... | ecosystem: Environmental > Terrestrial > Soil > Temperate forest >... | reverse complement strand
TAGTAGCCGGTGTCTGAGAGTTGCAGGGTCAGGGTGCCGGCATCATTGAGGATGGCCAGCGTGTGGTAGAGGCCCGTGGTGCAGTCCAAAAGTTGCGGGACGATTTGTCCGGCGACGGTGTAGAACCGGAATTGAGCCAGTGGCGGCACGCTGGCGCTGCTGATGGGGCCGTCCTTGATGTTGATGGCGCCCTCCAAAAGCGTGATGACCTTGGGGGTGGTGTCGGTGGTAGTGGCAAAGATGCGGAGCCAATAGTTGATACTGGACTGGCCGTTGAGGCTGATGGCGGTCTGGCTGTTGGGAAAGATGAAGGCGGCATGGTAAAATGGAGTGGTGTTATTGGTCCATTCGGTTTGAGTGAGTGAAAGATTCATGGCGCTGCCGAGAACGGTGCAACTCATCATCGGATCGTCGGTGTCGTTCTCCGTTTGGAATAGTTGACATGTGACGGAAGCGACGCCGCCGGCGCCGCTGGAGGCAAGAGACGTTAGGAGCGAACCATTTTCGCCGAGGCCGATGTCGATTTCGATGTCGTCGCCCCGATAGAATGACGGCGGCTGGCTGTTGCGGTTGAGATCGTTGAGGTTGCCCGGGGCGGCAACATCGCAAAACAAGCGGATGGGCAAAGGTGTTAGAGTCATAGGGAAAGGATGAAGGATAAAGGATGAAGGATGAAAAACTTCAGAGGCTTCGCGCCATGGATTATTGTTTCATACTTCATAATTCTTCCTTCTTAATTTGGGTTACGGTGCCGTTTGCCAAGAGCCGTTGCCGCAAATGGCGTAGGTGATGGTGCAAGCCACTTCCTGATGCGCGATGCACGCCACCGATTCAACCACGGCGTTGGGCAGGTAACGGGTGATCAACCCGGTGCTGGATTGGTTAAGAATCGTGATTTCACCTTGCACGGGCACACTGTCAGGATGAAAAAGGATGAAGGCCAGGCAGGCTTCCGCCGTTTGAAAAGATCGCTGCGTCGTGAAGGCAAAACGATTTTCCAGGTTGAATCGGGGAAAATTCGACAAATAGGCCGAGCGAAACAACGGCGCCTTCTGGACGCTGCGCTTTTGTTGATTGAGGCATCCCTCTTTGACCTGCCCGCCCGCGCCATTGCCGAAATTGCTCAACGCGGACGTGCCGACAATGAGGCGAACGGTATCGTCCGCCAAGACAAAAGCCGCGCTGCTGCCGGCTGGTGTGATGGTGATTTTCATGACGGGCAATGCAAGGCCAGGAACCGGGGCAGATTGGCCATGTCGGCCTGTGAGAGCTTGAATTTCACGCGCACTTTTTCGCGCAACCGCCGCAAAGCGCGAGCTTCAATGCTTGACACCATAGCGGGCGTGCAACCACACCAATCCGCAATTTCCGCCGCGGAATAGATGGCGCGCCGAGGAGCGACGGCCGAGAGAATGGCCAGCCCAAGATCAATGCGCCGGGCTTTGGCGCCGTGGTTGTGCGGCAACGGCGCTTCGTGGGAATTTTCCATGTTCATGTTCAAGCGAGGGTCAAAGCGGCTTGGGAAGGCGAGCCGCCGTTGTTAATGTTGAGCGTGCTGACCCAACCCAATTCACCCAGCCGCAAAGGTTTGCCGCCGAAGACGTAGCCGGCCGTTTTCAGCGCGGCGTTGCCCAGCGTGACGGTCATGCTGCTGCTGCCGGTGATAACGAGATTGGCGGCATTGGTCGAAAGACGGTAGCCGCCCGCCACGCCGGTCCCCTGCGCGTAAAGCGCCGCGTCAATTTGGGACATGGTCGGGCCAAGCGGTTTGCATTTGGCCAGCACGCGATAACTCGCCAGCTTGAAGGCGCGCGTGCGGCCCTGGATCGTCACTGGTTCCAATTTGAGTTCGTGGGTGATGGTCCACTTGTCCTGCGCCTGGAAACTGGCGAAGCCGCTGACACTTCCCCATGCGGCCGTGAATTCCTGGCGGCCCAGTACAGCGGTGCCGGGGACGGCCGGGTTGCTGTAGGATTGGCCGGTCTGTAGCGTATAATAACTGTTGGCCGTGCTCGCGTTGTCGCCGTTGCCGATGACGCCCCAAATTTCCATCCGCCCTAGCACCGGGCCTTCGACCCCAAGCTCCAGATCCGGCATTTTGCCGATGAGCGCGCTGGTTAGCGTGAGGACGTCGCCGTTGTTGCTGTTCCAGGCGCAGGTCACATCCGAGCTGCCGGGATAAACAGTGCCGGCGGCGGCGGAAAGGTACGGGAACATGGTTGTCAGCGCGGCCGTATCGTAGAAGAGGGGGCGGCCTTGGGCTTTGACAACCATGTCCCGGTAAGTTTCGTCGATGTCGCCATATAAGGACGTGGAAACAACGTCAGTGACCAACGCTGTTTCGACCGTGGAATCCTCGGCGAACTGAATGTTTTTACTGTTGTAGGCGGCGTAGGCTGGGCCGCCGGCTAATTGTGATCTTGTGACACTCATAAGTTAATTTGAGATTTGAGATTTGAAATGGATTTAATTGACAAGAAAAGTGTCCACCATGCTCCCCTGCAAACCGCCATGGTAGGCGGCGGTGCGCACGACCGTGCCGCTGGCGACGGTGAACGGGGTGGTATAGACAGTGGCATTGGGGTTGCCCGCTCCGGGGAAACTGCCATCGGTCGTGTAATAAAGCGCGGAGCCGCCGCCGGGTTGCTGGTCGGTCAGGGTGACCGTCTCGGCGGCGGCCGACGCGGCAGGGGTGGCGGTCCGCGTCAAAGGGGTCAAGGCAAAGGTAGCCCGTAAGGTGACGAGCAAAGGGACATAGAGGACATCCTTGGGCGCGGCGGCGTATTCATAAAATGACGGCGCGGTATAAAAGCCCTGAATGGGACCTCCAAGGAAAAAAAGCTGGAATGTCTGCGCGATGTTCACGGCAATTTGCTCCGCGCTCAGGCCCGTGCCGTTCGCGCCCTGGTTGACGGTTGGCTGCTCCTTCACGAGGAATTTCTGTTCGAGCGTGCAAACCGGGCCGGCGGTGTCCGGCAGCGCGCTGCTGAGCGAAGGCATGAGCACCTCGATGCTGGCGCCGCCTTTGCCGTTGCGTCCCGCCAGGCCGGTCAGGGCGCGATTCACTTCGGTGTCCAGGCGCTTGTCGCGAATCTTGAAAATCGCGATGTTTTGAAACCAAGGCTCGGTCAGGAGCTTGTAATAAACATCTGGCTGCACGGATTCAATTTGCGAAGCGAGGCTCATGTTTCTCCAAGTTTGTCAAATGAATGCGTGCTGAGGCGGTGGCCGCGGCGGACGGCTTCCATGCGGAAGCTGGGGCCGGTGACGCTCTGCGGGCTGGCGGGAATCTCCACTTTCTCCCGGCCGGCGCGGATCTTTTCCATGCGCTTGACAGCTTCGTCGTATTGCGCGCGGCGGAAATCGCTTTGCAAATCTGTTTTGGGCAGGCTGCAAAACCATTTCCAGCGCACCATCGCGATAGCATCGGAGCGGATCTGATCCGGCACCGTGCCAGGCTGGCCGATTTGGTTGCCGCCCACCAAAATGCCGGCCTGAATCTCGGCTGTCACTGTTGACAATATGGCCGCCAGGATGGACGAACTGCCCTGGATGGTGTTGAGCATGGTGACTTCATCGGGGAGAATTTCCGCCGTGATGTCGGTCGTGGCTAAGGTGTTCCACATAATTTTAAAGGATGAAGGATAAAGGATGAAGGATGAAGATTTTCAGGCGCTTCGCGCTTCTGCTTTTTGTTTCATAATTCATACTTTTTACTAATTGCTTTTGGTTGCAAGGGCGCCGGCGCGGCGCACGGTAATAACCGCGCCGGCGCATGCGCGTGCTAGGGAACCACGCTGGCTTGCAGCGTGAAGTTGATGTTGCTGATCGCGCCATTGGAAACGGACGTGATGCGGAAGGCCGTGGCCGGTTCCCAGACGGACGTGAGCAAATTGGTCGCGGCCGTGACCTGGTTGGTGCCGTTCAACGGGAAAGTCCAAATGAACGGAGTCGTCGTGGTGAAGTTCGTTCCATACCGACTGCTGAGGCTGTTGGAACTCCCGCCCGCGGTGTCGTAGGCGAAATCCACCTTCACCGTAATGTTGCTGGCCGCGACGTTATTGGTGCTGGTCACCGTGGCCCACAAGCCGATGGGATGCGAGCCGTTGAACGCCAGAAACGTGTTGGTGGACGCATCGGCCTGCAACAATTCGTTGCTGCCGAGGGTCTGGTTAGTCACCAGCGTATAAACACGCGGCGTGACTTGCGTGGTCGCCTGTGCGGCAGCGCGCGAAGCACCACCAAGCAGGATGAGAGATGAACTTAGAAGGATGAATAATTTTTTCATAACTGTCTTCATTTTCAATGATCAATTGTCAATTATTAATTAACTTGCACTTGCTGAATGCCCGTCGTGTGTTGCACGTGCAGGTATTCATAATTCTCGACGGTCAAAGCAATGAGCTTGACGCCGACATCGGTGACATAGACCGCGTACTCGCCGCCGCCGTAAGCGGAATTGGCCACGTGGCGCACCAGGTTGCTGGAATCCATTGGGCCGTCGGCCTCGATGCTCGTGAAGAGCAGCACATTGCTGCCAATGATTTCCTGTTTGAAGGTGCTCGTCGCCTGCTGATAACGCTCGGCGTTAATAAGGCAGCGGTCCACGCCGATGGCGGTGGCGACTTGCTCTTCGGTGAACTGACCGGCCCGCGCCAGGGCGCCGGCGGTGAGTTGGGTTTCGTAGGCGTTCTGCCGTTTGAGCGCGGCCTGATCGCCATAAACCGCCACCAACGGATAGAAGCCCGTCGTGTTGGCCAGGTTGATGATGTCCTGCTTCAATTCCAGATCGGGATTGCTGCCCGCGTCCCAGACTGTATTGGAGACGATGGCCGAATTCTGCAGGAGCGAAACGGCTTCCAGCACAGTCGCGCGCATCATCAGGTCCAACAGCCATTTGGTGTGGACTTGCTGCCATTCGGGTTTGTCCCGCAATTGATCACGGTCAAGAAGAACGGTCAAACCGCGATTGGGCACTTGCAGGTCCACCTTGGTGGCCACGCGCTGACGAACGCGCATGAAATCGGCCAGCGCCGAACGCTTGACCTTGGTGTAATCCACCGTTTGCCACGGCTCGTTTTCGTCATAAATGGTCAAACGCACGATGCGGCTGTTGCTGGGCCTGGGCGGGGCCAGCAGGTCGCGCAATTGGGTCAGGCGATTGCCCACCATGCCGTCGTAACTGATGGCGAAGGTGGTCAATTCCTCGATATACTCCGATTGGCGCAAGAGAGAGTCGTTGGCCAGGCAGACTTGCCCGTGGTGCGCGCCAAAGTTGTTGGAAGCGATGGCGTTGGGGGCAAAGTCGTTGCCCAGCGCGACGCCGAGCGAGGCCAGAGCGGTCTGGCGGGCTTCGTTGGAGAGAATAATGGGATCTTTCATAATTTTTGATTCGAGATTTGAAATTTCAAATTTGAGATTTGAGATTTGAGATTTGTGGTTACTGAGTCACTTGATACGGGAAACAGGGGATGTAGGTGATTTCCAGGTTGGCCGTGCCGACGGTTTTGGTGGCGCGTCCGATGACCCAGAAGGTTCCGTGGCCGGCGGTGGTCAGATCGCCGACCAGGCCGTTGGCGGCAGAATAGACCAGGTCGTCAATCGTGACCGCGCCGGTGGAAAAGCCCAGGAGCGTGCCCATGGTCGCGCCGAAGCGTTCGACGGCCAGGAAATCGCCCGATTGGTAAGGCGCGTCGGGCGAGACGCCCAGCGGGTAGTTGACGCCATCAGCCAGGGCGGCGTAGTATTGACTCGATCCCCGCTTGTAAATCAAATACTTGCCAGCCACGGGGAGCGAGCTGGCGGGATCGATCTGGAGCGTTTCGCGCCCGTGTTCGAACGTGCCGCCGAGTTCATTGGCCAGGGCGAGGGGCCGGGAGCCCTTTCGCCCAAGGAAGAAGGCGGAAGGATGAAGGATGAGGTTAAGAATTTTTTTCATAGTAGTTTTCTCTGTCAATTATCAATTGGCGTTGTCGTTATTTCTTAGCTGCGGTTGTGGTTTGCCGGGCGTCGAATTCGCGCTGGCGTTTGATGACGGCGGTCGCTTGCTCGCGGCGGAGTCCCTTGGCCATTTTCTCGCCGATGAGGATTTCATCGGCGTCGGCCTGCTTCTTGGCCGCCTCGAATTGGGCGATTTTGGCTTTGAGGGCTGCGTTTTCGGCGGCCAGTTCGGCGGCCGAGGGTTGGGTTGGTGTTTCTTTGGGCATATATGGATTCGGTGTGGTGGTTCAACGGACTCTGAGCTTTTCGGCCAGGCCGGGATTGTTGTGCATGACTGCGTGATGGGCTTTGACCGGATCGGTTTCGCCGGTTTCCTTCATGTGGCGTTCGACGGACGCGCAGTATTCCTCGCGCGCGTCGCCGGTGGCGCCGTGATTGGCCAGAATCTTCCCGCTCTCGGCGCTGCCGGTGGTCTTGAAGCGGGCGGGCGCGTCAAGTATCGCGGCGGCTTCGCGGTCGAAGTCGGCCGGGTTTTCGAGGGCCTGCAGGCGGGCCGGGCGCTCGGACACGGCGAGTTTGCCGCGGGCGATGGCCAGGTCCACCACGGCGGCGGCGCGCTGGGTTTTGAGATGCGAGATTTGAGTTTTCAAATCCTGCGTCTCGTTGGCCAGCGCGGCGGCGCTGGATTGCAGATTTGAAATTTGGGATTTCAAATCCGCGTTTTCGCCGGTCAGGGTGGAATTTTCGTTGCCCAGCGCCGCGGCCTCGCCGGCGGCGGAGGCGTGGAGCTTTTGCAGGGCTGCGAGAAGGTCGGATTCGGCCGGGCTGTCGGCGTGGGCGAGGGTAACGCCGTGGCCCAGCAGCCAGGCTGCGATCAGTTTCATGTCAGGTTCTTTGGTGATGGTGGTTTCTTGGGTTGGCCCGGCGTGTCTGGCGTTGGCCAGCGATTCCACACCGGAAATGTTGGGATGGGCCGTCAGGCCCGCGGACAAAAGTTTGAAGGGGCGCGCCAGCACAGCCTCGCCTCGCCGGCCTACCGGCTGCACGTACCATAGGGCGCTGGGGTATTTGCAACCCTCGCGCTCGACGGCGTCGGCCCCGGCGGGAGTCAAGACGAAATGCGCCTCCAACCCGCGTTCCGTTTTGCGGACTTTGTCTATCGTGCCGATGATTTCCTTCTTTGCGCCACCGCCAGCAGTTTCAGGCGAGTAATCGCCCAAGTCGGGATGGCCTTTATAGACGGGGATGCCGACGACAGCACGGCGGATGCGGCGGAAGAGCGAATTTTCCCGCGAAAGAAGCTGGTCGGCGGATTGGTGGTCGAGGACTTGGATGAATTGTTCGCGTTGCATCGCTCCGTTCTTCTTGACGAAGCGCGTCTTGGGATGCTCGCCAAACGGGGCGATCAAAGCCCAGCCGTCCTCGTCCAGGGCGGCTTCGTTAGCTAGGATGGTAATGTGTTCGTTCATACGCAAAAATTGGGTTTGGGTTTGGGTTTAGCGCGTTTCGTTTGGAATGGCGTGACCAAGCGCGGGCATATTCGCGGCGGCGCTGTAAAATCCTGCGGCACCCACTTGCGGGTCGGGCATTGCCGGATTGGCGGTCTGCGGATTGCGCTCCGGGTTCGCGCCGGCGCCGATGGGCGCATCTTGCGCCGGAGAAGAGGCCGGGAGGGTGGACTTTGTTAGTGGGTGGGAGCGATAGTCGCCACCCTCCCGGCCGTTGGGGTTGGGTTGGAGGGCAGATTGCAAGCACGGTTCTCCGTCCGCCGGGACCGACCAGCGGAATCGCTTGTAAGCTTCTTTGAGGCTGATGCGCAGGCCCATCGGCACCAGCGTGCGCGCACTTTGCAAATCTTCCGCCGCGGTGTCATCGAGCGGCGGCATAACGGTCATCCAGGCGCGCGGTTCATTGTCAAATAGATAGCGAATAACGGGCCGGTCCACGCGGTCGTTGAGGCATTCCGAGGCCCACGCGGCATCGCGCGCCAGGAAAATGCCTGATTCCTCTTTTTGCAGACTTGCGCCGATGACGTTGTGGCCGCCGTCCGTCCCGGAAGCGCGGCTGCCGGTGGCCAGATCAATCCCGCGATAACACTTGGCGTAAAGGCGGTTGACCTGGTCCACCAGCGGCGCGAACGGCAGAGTGGACGCGGCGGGCATGTTGAGAAATTTGATGTTCAGTCCCTCGCTATGCACCACCACGCCGTCGTTGGACAATTGGTGCAAAATCTCCTTGGCCTCCTCCCAGGCCGCGTCGCCCTTCTGCGCGCCGGTGATGGCTTCCAAGAAGCCGCTGCCGTAGCGCGCGCTGAAAATCATCCAGTCGCGCATGGACAAGGACTTGCAGGCAAAAGCCAGACTGAGCGGGCGCATCCAGCCCAGGCCGACGGCGGTCAGCCATTCGCCCTGGAGGCAAGGCTGGCCGTAAACGTCAAATATATGTTTAAGATAGCCCAGGTAGCCGCGGCGGCTTTCAAAGAACCAGATCGGCGTGTGGCGGAATTCGGCGGTGACTTCTCGCGCCGCCGGGTTGTCCGTCCGCAGCAGCATTTCGTGAACGCTGTAATAATGGGAATGGGCCGAGGCGATCTGGTAAAGCAACTCACTCACGCCGCCCGACACGTCCTGGTCCAAGGCGCAGGTCGTCCGGAGGTGTTGGTAAAAGTAAGTTAGCGCTACCGCGTGGCGGTCGCCCTCGGGGCTGCCGTCGGAGACAATCTGCCAGTCGAGGCCGGCCAGATCGGACGCGCGTTTGTCGGCGTTGACGGCCAGCTCTCCGTCCCGCTCCATCATGACTTCCCATACTTTGCCGACCACGCGCAGTTCACCGATGCGGAAGGCGTTGAGGTTTTCCGCAACCCACTTCATGGAGAGATTGGGCATGGGTGAGTATCGGAGCCGGATGGCCCACTCGATGCGAGCCTGGTTAAATTGGGATGCGCCGCTTAGATTCATAGTTTATGGGCAAGGGTGAAGGGGACAAGCGCGAGGAATCCGCGGCGGGCCGCGCCGGTCATCCTGCGGGCCGCGCGCGGACCGCGCCCCCGGTTTTGAACTTTGAGTTTCATTCTCATCATTTCGTGTATAAGTTAAACACAAAGCTCGAAAACCAAAAAACCTACGGTAGGTTTTTAGGTATGATTTTTTTTGGAGGGTCCGAATCGCCGTTAGATGCTGGCGGTCAACCGGTTGGAAAAGGAAAAAACACTAAAAAGTGAAAAAGCGCGAAAAAAAATGTCATTTTTTTCGCGCCGGACCCCCGTTTTTCTGCCAAAACGGCCCAAAAACGGCCCTATTTTTCTGTCAGTACTAGGACTACATTTGCGCCATGGCGGCCTTGAGCATTGAAGGAGAGGCGGTTGCGTTGGTTTGTGAAAGGACGGTTTTTCCGCTCGAATTATCGAAAATTCCGAGCCAGACCCTCCAGGAAGGGTCAAAAACGTCCTTTTTGGGCCCTAAATCGTAACGCAGCCCGCGCGGCGCTTCCCACCCCGCGAAAACCACCGAAAGTCCGGCGTCGGGAATGAGCCGCCACGGCTGCGCCACGGAAGGCACGCAGAATGTGACCCAGCCTTCCGGGCGAAAGGTTTCCTGCCCGACTGTCGCGGTCAATTCCAGCGGATGGCCGTCGCGATAAACGGAGAGCACAAGGGCATGGCCCGGCTTGCTCTCGTCTATCAGACGCCGGAAATTGTTCAGCCGCGTCACCGGCAGATGATTGACTTCCAGGATTAAATCTCCCTCGCGCAAGCCGGCCAGCGCGGCGGGTGTATTGGTGCCGAGGGCCGTGATTTTGATGGCCGCCTTTTGCGAGCATTGGACGGATTTCGGAAAGGCCCGGTCATAAAGGGCTTCCGGCGGAGGAAAAAATTTCTGTCGAATGCTCCACGGATGCTCGACTTTGTATTCGCCACCGATCCAGCCGCGTTCCAGCGCCGGCTTCCCGTCCGCTCGAACGGATGGCGCCAGGCACAGCGCCGCCATCCACAAAGCGAACGTCAGATTTCGGGCAGCGCGCTTTTGCCGCGCGGCCACGATTATCGCGCAGAGCAATGGGATCGAGGCGCAAATCCAGTTTGGCTCGCTCAAGTAGCCAACGAAGAAGCCGTGGGGAAAAATCCACACATTGATGAAAACGGCATGCACCGAGCAAAGAAGACAAGCTGCCAGCATCCACTTGAGTCCAACCACGGCCCGGACGGCGATGCGGCAAACGATAGCCATTAAGGCCGCGAGCGAGCCGTAGAAAGAGCCTTGGAGCAAGGTGGAAAATAGGCCGTAGCCTGGTCCGCCATCCGCCAATTCCCGCCACCGATCGGCCGGCAAAGCCCCTTTCATCACCAGCAGTGCGAGGTACGGCACGATAGTCAATAATAAGAAAATGCCCACCGAGGGCAGCAGGCAGAAGCCGATGACCGGGTGGCGCCCCCACCAGGAAGATTGGCGCAGCCCCGCAGCCAGCCGATCAGCCAGCGCGCGCGGATCACCCAGGCGCCCGGCGGCGCGCGCCTCGGCCTGCGCTTCGGACTGTCCTTCGGCCAAGGCGTCGGCTTTGAGGTCGTCGTAGTGATCGGCCAACTCGCGGGCGTTGCGGCTCGCGCGGGCGGCGGGGCAGCCGAGTTCCTTCAGACGCAGTTCAAAGATGGCGAGCAAGGTGTCTTTATGCATTTTGACCTCCAAAAAGCAGGTTGATGCCTGCGGTGACACGATTCCAGTCCGTCGCCATCGCCTCCAGGCGTTTGTGTCCGCGCGGAGTCAGGCGGTAATAATTGCGGCTGCGGCCGTCAATTTCCTGGCGGCGGCTGGTGACGAATTTTTCCTTTTCCAGGGCGTGCAGCGACGGATAGATGCACCCTTCGCCAAAAGAAAGATGTTGTCGGGTCTCGGCCTGGATGGCGCGGACGATTTCATAGCCGTACATCTCGCGACGCGACAGCAGCTTGAGCAGCAGCAATTCCGGCACACCGTTCAGGAAATCAGGATTCGTTTTCTTCATGTGGAATGCGTTTTACATCAAACTGAAAGGTATTGTCAACTCCGTACTGTAATTTATTCCTCGTCCTAATCTTAATCTTAATCCTTATCTTAGTCTCTTATGTCCTTCGGGAGGAAATTAAGATTTGGCTTAGGATTAAGAAAAATGAAAAACTCCCGTCATTTTCCACCCCCCAGCAAATCGCCGAAATCCGGCAGCAGATCGTATTTCTTCTCCCACGGCGTGTACATCAAACCTCGCACGCCGGGCGTGGACCGCGCCAGTTTGAGCCAGCCGCCAACTTCCTTTAGATCCCCGGCGTCGTAGTAACAGGCCAGCAACATGGGGAAGCCTTGCTCGGCGAAAAAATGGACGGACTCCGGACTCGGCGCGCCACCCCAAACGGTCATAATGAGGTCCTTGGGCACGTGCCGCCAGGAGCCGGTGAAATCGCCCCGTACCAAATAATAGTTGCCGTGCGCGTTATGGTTCGGATCGAACATGTCGGCCCAAACGTAAATCCGCGCCTGAGGCAGGTAACCGCGCAGGATGTTCGCCTGGCGCGTTACGCATTGGCCCAGCAACTTGCCCATGTCGCGCCCTGCGCAGGCGCGGCACGTCCCGCCCATCCGCACCTCGTCCATGTTCAACATCACGCCACGCGGATGCAGGCGCTGGATCAGCCATTGCGTTTCGTGGTCGAAGATGTCGTATATTTCCGGTTCGGCCATGCAAACGGCTACTTGGGAATCATTGATCAACATCGAATGATACCAACTGACCAGCAAATGGCCGCCTTCGCGAATGTGCCCGCCGGGCAGAATTTTCAACGGCGCGGGGTCGTGGGTGTCGCGCCACGGATGAGGCTGTGGATTGCCCAACGGCGCGTAATCAACGCCCTCTGTGTAAGTCGTAGCGCCATCGCCGCTCCGCACGACCACCGGTGTGCCGGGGCGATGGAGGACGTTGACCGGGCCAATTTGCTCCAGGTTCCAATCGTCGAGCCAGAATTTGCCTGCCTTGCCGCCCCAGACGCCGGCGTAAAGGCGGACTTTTTGAGTGTCAAGACTATTAAACAACATGGAGATCTTGCGCCAATCACTGGTGGCAGGCAGGTTGAATGCGCGCGGCGCGAGTTCTCGGTCTTTGTCCGTCAAAACCATCATGCGAAAGACGCCGCCGGGCTGCAAACCTTCGGTCTTGACCCATAGTGTGAGCCGGTAGCAGCGGCTGGGCTGGAGTTCGACCTCCTGCATGACGCGGCCGTGACCGTAGGGATTGGCCGTGAAATTCTCCATGCGCAAAGAGGCCCGTCCAGCGTGTTTGACCTGCGTATCCGCAAAACTGATTTCGCCTGGTTGATCGTGAAAATTGAAGCCCTTGAACTGGTTCCCGGAAAAATCCTCGAAGCCGCCGTTGACCAGCGAAACGGCATGGCTGTCCTCCAATTGGGCCAGGCCCTTTTTGACCACGAACGGCGCGTCCTCCACCGGCACGCCCTCAGCCAGATTGGGATTGTGCGCCAGAAAACCGCCGCCGTAGCCGATGGAGAAAAAGGCGGGAATCAAATCAAGGTGATTTCGTTCGCAGGCTTGCTGCACTTTTTCCAGGCGGCGGAAAAAGTCAGGCGATCTTTGGGAGAGCGAATCCAGGCCGGCGGAAAGCACCGCGCCGTTGCACCCGTGTCGCCCGGCCGCGTCCAACACGCGGATGACCTCGGGCACGTCGCTGTCTTTCTCGAGGTTCCAGCCGAAGACCCAAACAAAGCGATCCGCCAGCGCGTCCGCGCCCCGCACCGGGCTGGCCAGGGCCAGTGCAAGCGAAGATATAATAGCGAGTATTTTGATGTTCTGTAGCGTAAACCCCGGGGCGCGGGCAGGTCAACCGTAAGAACTTTATGATCTCATGGCATTGCAACTGCTTTTGAAATTTATGACTATCTTAAGGTAGTGAAACTGTAGAATTATTTACACTTGGACATAAACTCAACAACTGTATCTTACGCACATGGCTAAATATAAATTGGAATACATCTGGCTCGACGGCTACACGCCAGTCGCGAATCTCCGAGGCAAAACCCTGGTCAAAGACTTCGACAGCTTTCCGACCCTGGAACAACTCCCAAATTGGGGCTTTGACGGCAGTTCCACCCGGCAGGCCGAGGGCCACAGTTCCGACTGCGTCCTCAAACCCGTGGCTTGTTACCCCGATCCGACCAAGAAAAACGGCGTCCTGGTCCTGAGCGAGGTTTATCTGCCCGACGGCAAGCCTCATCCCACCAACGCCCGCGCCACCATTCTCGACGATCCGGAGACGTGGTTCGGCTTTGAGCAGGAGTACTTCCTTTACAAGGATGGCGTGCCGCTGGGTTTTCCCAAGAACGGCTATCCGTATCCGCAAGGCAAGTATTACACCGGCGTCGGCTATGAAAACGTGGGCGACATCGCCCGCGAGATCGTGGATACGCATCTGGAGCTTTGCCTCGACTGCGGCATCAACCACGAAGGCATCAACTCCGAGGTAGCCAAGGGCCAGTGGGAATTTCAAATCTTCGGCAAAGGCTCCAAAACCGCCGCCGACCAGATGTGGATGGCCCGCTACCTCCTGATGCGCCTGTGCGAGAAATATCAGGTCACCATTGTCTGGCACTGCAAGCCGCTGGGGATGGACGTGGATTGGAACGGATCCGGCATGCACACCAACTTCTCGACCAAATATATGCGTGAAATCGGCGGCAAGGAATACTTCGAGGCGCTCATGGCGGCCTTCGATAAATACAAGAATGAGCACATCGCCGTCTATGGCCCGGACAACCATCTGCGCCTGACCGGCCTGCACGAAACGCAGTCCATCGACAAATTCAACTACGGCGTGGCTAACCGCGGCGCCTCGGTCCGCGTGCCGGTGAGCTTCCCGAAGAATGGCTATCGCGGCTACCTGGAAGACCGCCGCCCGAATTCCGCCGGCGACCCCTACAAAATCGCCAGCCGCATCCTGCAAACGATCGCGACTGTGCCGACCCCGTAACCCGAAGCAGGGATTTTGATACGACGGCGCTGGTGATTTGAAATCGCCAGCGTCGTTTTTGCTTAAAAAGTCGCAAAATGCTGGTCTCCGTCGTCCTGGTTTTGTGATTTCAAGTTAACTTAAACTCATTTAGCGGAGACTTCTGCTAGTGGCGCCTGCCAAAATGAATAAGCAAAACAGCGAGAAAAGGGATTTCCCCGACAAAACTGTCGGCAGCAAATTGCCTGCGGAGGCAAGAAAATTGGCGAACGAATTGAAGGATGACGAGCGAGCGGAATGTATTGAAGGCGCTAAATCGCTAATCCATGAGGAGAGCGGCAAATGCAACCTCTAATAAATGTTAAGCCGCAGCGTTGGATTTCCAGAACTGCACCTCTCCTCTTGGATGCGGATCTACGTTAAAAAAGTAATTTATCGGGCATTGACACATTGCTGCCCAGCAGATGACGAATGATCTCTTCGGACCAAGGCTCCATTTCCTGCCCTTCATTCGACATATTCTTGATCAAATCGTTCAACTCCACAAATTTCCCACTTAGCGACTGTCCTCGTCGTTCCTTAAACTCGGTATTACTTAACACTACCACGACATCGTCCTTATCTGCTCGCCATTCGTAAACTATTGCAACGTGTTGGGAGGTTTTTTTGCCAACATCCGCATAGATGGCGCCGATTAACTTAAGCGCCTTGGCATCCAAACTCAGACACAATTCTTCATGGATTTCTCTGAGCGCGCCCTGAATGAGAGAATGGCCATTGCTTGAATCTTCCTTCCTCACATGCCCTCCCGCCCAGATGACAACCTTATTGTGCAATGGGTTTGTGAGGGCTTTCTCGCGTCGCCGTAACTGCAATACTTGCCCGTTCTTTGTTCGTACCACCACCACTGGTAATGCTTGCACCAACTCGGACGTTTTCTCGGCTTGGTCACGGGCGACAAATTTTCCATTCTTGGTAAAGAGTTCTGAAACAGGCAAGGCCCCTTCCCCGACCAAAGTCGTTTTTCCCCCGAAAAGCCGGATTAAATCCAGCTTGTTGGCGCAAAGGACTTCTTCATCAAGCTGTTCAGCTATGAGTTCCAGGACAATGGTTGCAACCTTTTCTGCTGTCTGTTTCTTACTAGTGGTGACATCCGACGTGTTAATCTGAAAAATACGAAATTGCCCTTCGAGTCGCTTGCACGCTTCCGTTGTGTTTGTCTTAAACTTCTCAATCATTTCCGGGTTCATTATTGACCCTCTCACTCCCTCAACTGGCAAATCGCCCTCCTCACGTTGCATCGCATCCGCCGCAGATGATGTCATAACGATAACGCCGGATATCCTCTTCCGCCACTCCTCTATGAGTAAGAACTTTTCCGCAGCCTCAACCTCATTTTCCTTAATGCGAGCCATTTTGCACATCATTCTCAACCAGGCCACAGAATCGAAAAGCCCTCGATCCAGGATCAAAACGTCAGGGTCATCAGGTCTCGGAGGGCTTTGCGTTTTCTCCAAAATTTGGGCCAATGTCGTGCAGGCCGTCCAAATATTAAAATTCCCGTGCTTCTTGTCCTTTATCGGACAGACCGAAGCGCGTTCAATTACAACTTCGACCTTGAACCCGCATCGTTTCAGAAATCCACTCAGAGTCGAGAGCGTAGTTGTTTTACCCGCTTTTGGGGTACCAGCAAATTCAATTACGACGGGCTTGCGGCCTTTACTCTTAAACTCCTTGGCCAATGCTTCGGCACGTTTTTGAATTTCTGTCATACCAGATCACATTACTTGGCGCTATCGGTGCGTCAAGCGGCTTTGCTCGAAACGTGATTTCTCCATCTCTATTATGCTTCCTATGCTTTCTTTCCATTCTCCGTTTTCCGCTCCACTTTTAGCTCGACTCATCTTTGACGGCGGGCGTCATTTGTTTGTGCGAGTTCTATAACAAAATTCCGAAGTTCGCGTTGTCCCCAAAAAAAATGAATTTTCCTGTTGCGTGGCCGTCAAAGCATGGTAGTATGAATTTGTGCGGGGCGCGTCCGCCGTCGCGGAAGCTGTGGCGAGACAGGGATACGCCATGTTCGTTGACATTTTGCAGAGGGCGGCAGGGAGAGTGGTTAGGGGTGAGTGACTAGAAAGGCCAGCGACTTGGCTGACTTGGAGTATTTATGGTCTTGTTGCGTCCGCGTCAGTCTGGGCGGGTCAAAGCGAGTCCGGCCAAGGAGCATGGTATTGCGGTTTCGGCTAGGACGGAATCAGGCGGGGGAGCAAGACGCGCAAGTTGTTGATTTCCAAGATAGTCTTGGTTAATCAGCGTAAAATGGAACGCAAAAAGAGGCAAATAACTGCTGACAGAACGAAGCCGGGTCTTTAAGTTTCGGGCCGCGCATTATGCCGAAACGCACTGATATTCATTCGATCTTGATCATTGGCGCCGGTCCGATCGTCATCGGACAGGCCTGCGAATTTGATTACTCCGGCACCCAGGCTTGCAAGGCCCTGCGCGAGGAAGGTTACCGCATCATCCTCGTCAATTCCAATCCGGCCACCATCATGACGGACCCGGAATTCGCCGATCGCACCTACATCGAGCCCATCACGCCCGAATGCGTGGAAAAAATCATCGCGCGCGAAATAGACGAAATGCAGCGCCTGGGCGCCACTGGCAAATTGGTCCTGCTGCCGACCCTGGGTGGCCAAACGGCGCTCAATACAGCGATGGCCCTGGTCAAACGCAGCACGCTGGAACGTTACGGCGTCGAAATGATCGGCGCCAACGCCGCCGCCATTGAGCGCGGCGAAGACCGGCAAGTTTTCAAGGATCTGATGCTCAGCATCGGCCTGGACGTTCCCATCAGCGGGACGGCTCACAACTTGGATGAGGCGCGCGCCGTCGCGGAGAAAATTGGCCGATACCCGCTAATCATCCGTCCGGCCTACACACTGGGCGGCACCGGCGGCGGCATTGCCTACAATCGGGAGGAATTTGAGGTCATGGCCCGGCGCGGTTTGGAGCTTTCGCCTGTTTCGGAAATCCTGGTCGAGGAATCGCTCCTGGGCTGGAAGGAATTCGAGATGGAGGTCATGCGCGACGAAGCGGATAACTGCGTCATTATTTGCTCCATTGAGAATTTCGACCCCATGGGCGTCCATACCGGCGACTCCATCACCGTCGCGCCGACGCAGACTTTGACCGACAAGGAATACCAGATCATGCGCGACGCCAGTTTCGCCGTCATTCGCGCGGTGGGAGTGGAGACGGGCGGTTCCAATATCCAATTCGGCGTCAATCCGGACAACGGCCGCATGGTCATCATCGAGATGAATCCGCGCGTGTCGCGCTCTTCCGCGCTGGCTTCCAAGGCGACCGGCTTTCCCATTGCCAAGATCGCGGCCAAACTGGCCGTCGGCTACTTGCTGGACGAAATCCGCAACGACATTACGCGCGAAACGCCCGCCAGCTTCGAGCCGACCATTGATTACGTCGTGACCAAGATTCCGCGTTTCGCCTTCGAGAAATTTCCGCAGGCAGACCCGACGTTGAACACGCAAATGAAATCGGTGGGCGAGGCCATGGCGATCGGGCGCACCTTCAAGGAATCGCTGCAAAAAGCGCTGCGCTCGCTGGAGATCGGACGGCACGGATTGGGCGGCGACGGACGTCCCTGGCGGATTGGCGGCGTGGTTTATGGCGACCGCGACATTTTGCCGCGCGACCTCATCACACAAAAGCTAATCTGGCCCAATGCCGAGCGAATTTTTTTTATCCGCCACGCCTTGAGGGCCGGGTTCAGCACCGAGGAAATCTATCAATTGACCAAGATTGACCGATGGTTTTTGGCGCAAATCAAGGAGATCGTGGATTTTGAGGAAGTATTGGCCACGGCGGGGAAAGAATTCAATTGAAAAAAACGTCTTGTTTAGGACGGGATTTGCTGTAACAAATATCAAATTATGTCAGTAAAGAAAGCATCCTTCAAAGTTGTTCGTTCGGAACGCTCCACGCTCCAAATCAATCGGCGGCACTTCATTTATACTTCGGCCTTGGCGGCAGGCGCTTTGGGCCTGGGCGCGCCGGAGTTGATGGCACGCGCCAATTTCAAGTCGCCCAACGAAAAGCTCGACATTGCGGGCGTTGGCACGGCCGGGCGCGCGGCGGCGGATTTGGAGGGCGTCTCGGGCGAAAACATCGTCGCTCTGTGCGACGTGGATTCGAACAGCCTGGCCAACGCGCTCAAGAAATATCCCGGCGCGCGGACTTACAGCGACTATCGCGTGATGCTGGAAAAGGAGAAGACGATTGATGCCGTGACCGTCGCGGTGCCTGATCATCACCACGCGCCGGCGGCCATCCGCGCCATCAAGGCTGGCAAGCACGTCTATGTTGAGAAGCCGCTGACCCACACGGTTTGGGAAGCGCGGCAATTGACCCTGGCCGCGCGCAAATACAAAGTCGCCACGCAGATGGGCAACCAGGGCCACTCCGGCAAAGGCATCCGCGAAATGTGCGAAATAATCTGGGCCGGCTCGATTGGCCAGGTGAAAGAAGTTCATTGCTGGACCGACCGCGCCAAAGGCTGGTGGGCGCAGGGAGTTCATCGCCCCCCAGGCTCCGACCCGGTCCCGGCCCACCTTGACTGGGACAAGTGGATCGGCCCCGCGCCGATGCGGCCATTCCTGAACGCATGGCCGGCCAATCTTCAAACCCGGCTGGGCAAAAACGTTTATCATCCATTTGACTGGCGCGGCTGGTGGGATTTTGGCTGCGGCGCGCTGGGCGACATGGCCTGCCATATCATGGATTGCCCGCAAATGGCCTTGAAACTTGGCCCGCCCGACACGGTGGAAATGATTTCCTCCTCCCCCATCGTGCCGGAAATGCCTCCGGTGGAGTCCGTGCTGCGCTACGAATTTCCCTCGCGCGGCGAACTGCCGGCCTGCACGTTGATGTGGTATGATTCCGGGCAGAAGCCGGCCAAACCCGCCGAGATGGAAGCCGAGAAATTGGGCGACAACGGCATCCTTTTTATTGGCGACAAAGGAAAATTGGTGGCCGGCGTTTACGGCGAAAGCCCGAAGCTGTTGCCGGAGTCGAGCATGGCGGACTACAAGCGGCCTCCGCAAACGATTCCGCGCGTGCCGGAGAACAGCCCGCATAAAGATTGGATTCGCGCCTGCAAAGGCGGCCTGGCGGCTTGCTCCAACTTCGACATTTCCGGCCCCTTCACAGAATGGGTTTTGCTGGGCAACCTGGCCATGCGTTTGGGCAAAAAACTCCACTGGGACAGCGAGCATATGCACGTGACTAACGCACCGGAAGCCGAGGCGTTGATCCGAGGCTCCTACCGCGAAGGGTGGGAAGTCTGATCGGCTAGGGGAACCCAGCGTTCGCAATGGGTTCCGGCCGTTCTACAATGGGCTGGCAGAAGTGTTGGCAAAGCGACTCGCTTTGTCGGCTAACGTGACCCATAATGATGGTATGGAAGCAACTGTATTAGAAGCCCAGAAACTGCGGCCCGAACTCATCCAACGCATTGAGGCTATGGATGATGAGAGCCTGCTGTTGCTCCACCACCTATTGCTGCATGTTGAAAAGGAAAGGCTCTGGCATGAATTGGCGACGGAGGCAGAGGCCGACCGCCGTTCGGGAAAATTGGATCGGCTGCCTGACATTATCCGCGAGGCGCGCCTTGAGTTGCGCAAGGGATGATCGTCTGCCTCGATACCAACACCGTCGTGCAAGCTCTGGCCGAGGGTCATCCTTTCCATCCCATACTGGACTCCTGGGTTGCCGGCAGGTTGACCTGGGCGGTGTCCACGGCGGTGCTGCTTGAATATGAGGAAGTTCTCACACGATTGAGCGGACCAAGCCGTTGGCGGAAGTTGGCGCGTCTCATGGATTTGGCCGAACTGACCAGCCGGAACTTCCTTCGTGTTACACCGTCCTTTCGCTTCCATATCATCACAGTTGACCCTGATGACAATATCTTCACCGGTTGCGCCATAACAGCAGGGGCCGACTATTTGATTACCGAGGATCAGCATTTTGCAGTATTGGAAAATGCTGATTTCAAGCCGAAGCCCATCACGCCTCAAGAGTTTATCTCCCGATTCGTTGCCCGCCATTCTTAATCTCCGCCCTTGCCCGCGCGAGGGGTGGAGTTGATGAGGATGGCTTTGCCGTATTCGCGGTTCATGCGCGCGATGAAATCCAGGCTGATTTCCTTGGGGCAAACAGCTTCGCAGGAACCGGTCGCCGTGCAGTTGCCAAAGCCGGCTTCGTCCATGGACTTGACCATTCTGAGCACCCGCTGCTCACGTTCGACTCGACCTTGCGGCAGCGCGGCCAGATGCGACACTTTCGCGGCCACAAAAAGCATCGCGGAGGCGTTTTTGCACGCGGCCACGCAGGCGCCGCAGCCGATGCACGCGGCAGCGTCCATCGCGGTGTCCGCGTCGGTCTTGGCGATGGGCAGGGAGTTGGCGTCCGGCGCGCCACCGGTGTTGACGGAGACAAAGCCACCCGCCTGAATAATGCGGTCGAATGCGCTGCGGTCTGTCACCAAATCTTTCAGCACCGGGAAAGCGCGCGCGCGCCACGGTTCAATGACAATAGTATCGCCGTCGCGGAAACGACGCATGTGAAGCTGGCACACCGTCGTGCCACGCTGCCCGCCATGCGCGAAGCCATTGATGACCATGGAACAAGTGCCGCAGATGCCTTCGCGGCAATCGGAATCGAAGGCAATCGGATCTTCGCTTTTGGCGATCAAATCCTCATTGACCACGTCGAGCATTTCCAAAAAAGACATGTCGGGCGACACGTTGGGAGCCTGGTAAGTAACCAGTTTTCCTTCGCTCGCGGCGTCCTTCTGGCGCCAGACCTTCAGAGTAAGATTCATACGCGCTTCGCTCACTTGTAACTCCTGGTGCTCATGTGAACTTCCTCATAAGCCAGCGGTTCTTTGTTGAGGATGGCTGGACGACCCGGCCCCGCGTATTCCCACGCGGCCACGTAGGCGAAATTCTCGTCATCTCGTTTCGCCTCGCCGTCGTCAGTTTGATATTCGGTGCGGAAATGGCCGCCGCAGGATTCGCGCCGGTGCAAAGCATCCTGGGCCAGCAATTCG
>Ga0206802_1101_pt1 | contig 21363 bp, 19 predicted proteins | sample Alteio_BWOrgCont_63_FD_152902 | JGI IMG/M metagenome (GOLD analysis project Ga0206802, IMG submission 152902) | Enriched cells from forest soil in Barre Woods Harvard Forest LTER site, Petersham, Massachusetts, United States -... | ecosystem: Environmental > Terrestrial > Soil > Temperate forest >... | reverse complement strand
AATGGAGAATTCGTTAAACCGGTGATATAGATCTTCCCTGAACTTTCCTTTCCGGTATGCATCCTGTAAGTTTTCATTAGAAGCTACAATTATTCTTACATCGACATCCATTTCTTTTGTTCCGCCAACGCGTTTAAATTTTCTTTCTTGTATAACGCGCAATAAAGAGGCTTGTATTTCGGCAGAAAGGTTAGCTACTTCATCCAGAAATAAAGTACCTCCATTTGCTAATTCAAAGTGTCCTTCTTTATCTGTTAAAGCGCCAGTGAAAGAACCTTTCATATGTCCGAATAATTCACTGCCGGCTAATTCTTTAGATAGGGTTCCACAGTCCATAGCAATAAAAGGTTTATTACTTCTACTGCTTTTTTCATGTATTGTTTTTGCAATTACTTCTTTGCCGGTACCGCTTTCACCATATAAAATAATGCTGAAATTAGTTGGCGCTACAATGTCTATTTGCTTGTATAATTCTTTAGTGGCACCCGCAGTACCTACAAGAAATTCACTATTATTAGAGCTTTTTTGTTCTTTAGTTTTTGATGATGTTTGTGTTTGTTCTCTTCCCATATTATCGTTAGAAGTTGAACCTGTAGCTTGTTGATTAAGTGCTTTGCTCAAAACATTTAACACCTCATCCGGAATTAATGGCTTTGTGATGTAGTCGTATGCGCCCAATTTAATAACATCAACGGCAGTTTTAATATCCGAGTAACCTGTAATGATCAGAACAATTGTTTGAGGATCAAGTGCCTTTATTTCCAATAATATGTCTTTACCATCTTTTTTATCTCCCAGACGATAATCGCATAATACAGCATCGAATTTTTGCTCCTTGAATTTTTCGATGCCCTTGGCACCTGAATGTGCTGTATCTACTTCATATCCATTCTTAGTAAGAAAACGATTCAATAATACACACATATCGGCATCATCGTCAATTACTAATATTCTCTTCTTCATATGCTGTTTTGTTTTACTAAAGGTACAACTTAGTTTTTACCCTTAAATTATAGTACCCATAAGGCAGATTGCAGTATGGGGGTTTTAATGATCTTAATATATATTTATCGCTATATCTACCATTAAGGTGTTAAATTGGGTAATATTCTATACAGTAATGAAATACCTTGCCAAAATACAATCGTATTAATTTGACTGCTAAAATATTTATTTTTTTATAAATACTTTAGAAAAATGTAGTAGAATATGCGCAAAATGGGTAATATCGTACTCAATTAGTATTATAGTTAAAATAAAGAAAACATATAAACTTCAATGAGATTTGCTTTATTACAAATAATAAGGCGGTTTTAATAATTGGTAGTAAAATTGTGATAAGAATTGTGAACTAGTATAAATACTCTAATAATAATGTCAAGTGTATTAATTATCGATGATGAAATAGATATATGTTATCTGTTAAGTGGAATTTTGAAACATAAGAATTTACAACCCAATTATGTAAATTCATTATCTGATGCGGCACTGGCTCTGAAAGAACAAACCCCTTCAATAATTTTTTTAGATAATCATCTGCCCGATGGAATGGGAATGGATTTTATTGAATACATAAAAACGAATTTTCCGGCAACTAAGATCATTATGATCACAGCTTATGATACATCCGCAGATAGAAGCAGGGCGTTGGAGTTGGGTGTGGATGGGTTTATAGGCAAACCTTTTACACGTGATCTGATTTATCAAACAGTTGAACAACTAGCCTATTAATATTTTCCCCTTTTGTAGAGGATTCTCCCCGTTTCTTTCTTTTCCAAAATTTGGTAGTATGTTATTTTGTGTTGAAGCTACTGTCAACACTCATTTATTTTAAAATACGAATATTGGCAAAGTTTTTAAGTATATAAAGGAGAAATTATTCATTACTTAAACTTAAAAACATTTTTTATGGGAAATCTATTGTACCTGATAGCTGTAATTTTAATTATAGCATGGGCTATTGGTTTTTTAGGATATCATGCAGGTGGTGTGATTCATATATTGCTGATAATAGCTATTATAGCAATTCTTCTAAGAGTAATTCGCGGAGCCGCTTAGCAATTTTTAACAATTAAAACTCAACTATGGAAACCTGGAAACTCAAATTAAATGGTACCTGGAATGATACCAAAGGCAAAATAAAAAAACAATATGCTCAATTGACGGATAATGATCTTCTTTATGAAGAAGGTGATGACGATCAATTATTAGGCAGATTGCAGAAAAAAATAGGGAAAACAAAACAAGAAGTAAAGGATTGGATCGAAAGTTTATAATTTCGATAAGAATAATTAAATTACACAGTATGCCCTTCAATTAATGAAGGGCATACTGCTAAAATAAAAACGATGAATAACCAATTGCCCTATTATGTGCGTTTGTGTGCAAAATTATTAACGCTATTTTTAATTGGATGGATAGCTTATTTAGGAAACACCATAATAGTACCTATATATTTCTCAATATTATTGGCCATTTTATTATTGCCCCTTGCTAATTTTCTTGAAAGACTGAAAATTCCACAAGGAATAGCGGATATGACCGCTGTATTTAGTGCAGTATTGATCATTGTAATATTGATCTATTTTCTTTCTACCCAAATATCTTCTTTTGTTACAGATATGCCTTCTATTAAAGAACATATGGCTCAACATTATGCAGCATTGAGACATTGGATCAACCAGAAGTTCAATGTTAGTTTTACCCAACAAACAATATTTATTCGAAATACAACTAAACAACTAACAAGCTCCGGTGGCGAGTATATAGGGCAAACGTTTTCTTCTGTAACCGAAACATTTGTATTAACCGTAATGGTGGGGATCTATACTTTTCTCATTTTATTTTACAGGCATTTAATAAGAAAATTTCTACTTGCTGTTTTTAAAGAAGAACATCAGGATGGAGTTAATGAGGTGTTGTTAGAAACAAAAAGTATGGTTAGGAATTATATGATGGGGCTTTTAATAGAAATGGCCATTATAGCAATAGCCAATTCAATTATCCTGCTTTGTTTAGGGATCAAGTATGCAATATTTCTAGGTATTTTTATCGCAATTTTAAATCTTGTTCCTTATGTGGGGATCATAACAGGGATATTATTTGCTGTCCTAGTTACACTTACTACATCATCGAACATGAATGATATTTTATGGATAATTGTTTCGTTAGGCATTGTTCATCTTGTTGATAGTAATATATTAATGCCCAGAATTGTAGGTTCCAAAGTAAAGATAAATGCGTTGTGTGCTATTACCGGTGTATTACTCGGTGGAAGCTTAATGGGAATCGCAGGAGTATTTTTAGCATTACCTACGCTCGCTATTTTGAAGATAGTATTTGACAGGGTAGATGAATTAAAACCATGGGGGATATTGCTTGGGGATGAATTTCATACCAATAAAAAAGCTACAACTCAGAATAAAATTAAAGGGTTGCTTCATAAGCTAACTGTTAAGAAACAGCCAACGCCTTAAATATCCGGAGCAAAATCAAATTTAATAATAAATATACTTCCTTTGCCTGGTATGCTTTCTACTGTTATGGTTCCCTTGTGGTTTAAGATGATATTTTGAGTATTGGCTAAACCCAAACCATTGCCTTTTGTTTTTGTTGTAAAGTATGGTTCAAATAATTTACTTATCGCAATAGTATCCATACCAATTCCATTATCATGTATTTCGACTATGCATTTATTATTTTCACTTCTGGTAATTAATTGCAATATTCCTTTGTCTGGCTCCATTGCTTCTATCGCATTCACGATTATATTGAGGAATGCGATCTTTATTCTGCTTTGGTCTACAGCAATATATTTAAGATCGTCACTATAGTTTTTTTGTATGTGTACATGATTTAATTCTATTCTGTCTTTCGCAAGGTCCAACGCACTATCTAATAAATCATTTACAGAAGCATTTTCGAAATTCAGATCAAGGAACCTTGTTGTGTTTAATAACTCTGTAATTAACTGGTTAATGCGTTTGCTATTGCGGTTGATCATATCAAATAACATTGTTGAATTTTCGTCAAGGTTATTGATATCCGTTTTTAATTGGCTAACGGCCAGGTCAATATTTGTAAGCGGGTTACGAACTTCATGTGCAATGGTTCGCGCAATTCTTCCCGTTGCGGCAAATTTTTCGGCATGTCTCATTTGCATCAATTCTTTATTGGCTATGCCAAGTTCTTCAATACGGCTCCGTAATTCATCCTGATATTCCGTAACTTTTTTGTCGGCTGTTTTTCGCGCTTTATTTTCTCTTATATAAGTTATAAATCCAAAAATAGCAAATAAGAAGGCGAGTATTAAGGAAGTAACAATGATAATATTCATTGAAACATAGCCTGCATGTAGTTCATTGTTTCTTGCAGAAAATAATTCCTGTTCCCTCGTTTTCATATGCCCGATAACTTTTCTGATGCTGTCCATTAGAATTTTCCCTTGAACATTGGTTCTCCATGTACTATCATCCAGTTTTACGTTATCATATTTGATTCTTCTTATATTAGATTCTAATCCGTCATATTTCCGATCGATGAGATTTTTAGCAGTATACAATAAGATCTGTTGAGAGGTGTAATCTTTAGTATCATTTTCCAGTAAGTAGAAAGTGTTATTTACATCGTTTCTGCTTTTATAATAAGCAGGTAAATAATCCTCGTCTTTCGTTATCAGGTAACCTCTCACATTTGTTTCGCCATCTTTTACATATGATGCCAGATCTTCCATATGCGTTATGGTCGTATTGCTGTGCATTACCAGTTTTGATTGAGAAATTAATTCCTGATTAGCATACCAGGTAAGTAAGTAAGAAATTAACAAGAGTAGGAAAGCTGCACCATATCCAACTTTGATGCGATAATCCAGTCTTAATTGCTTTAATATGTTGATCATGATATGAGTTAGTGTTATGGTTTTAGTTTGGGGAAATTAATGCTCATAAATACCATTCGCTTAATCTAATGTATAAAAAATCAAGCCAAATTTTAGTGGTATAGATATTGCCTTTTCTAAAACAGTAATGAAGATAGGTTATTTAGAGAATTTGAAATATTTCAAACAGCTACTCATTCTAAAGAAACGATTTTTTGTTAATTATGATTTGAAAAATTATATAAGGTTAATTGGTAATTAATAAAATAAAGGAATATATGAAGGGAAATGTCGACACGAGTATTCTTCTCTCTGATCAAAAAAAATCCACAAAATCTGTTGTGGCGGATTATCTGAAAAAAGTATTTGCAGATGTTGGAGGTATTACACAGTTTGCTATGCGCTTTTTTAAAGAGATGTTTTTACCTCCCTATGAATTGAAAGCTTTTAGTATTCAATGTTATAAGATAGGTAATAAGTCATTGCCTTTAGTTGGTATAACCGGTTTTATAATGGGACTGGTGCTGACTTTGCAAGCAAGGCCAACTTTGGCCGAATTTGGAGCTGAATCGTGGTTGCCGGGAATGGTTGCTTTATCATTAATAAGAGAAATAGCACCTGTAGTTACCGCATTGATCTGTGCCGGTAAAATAGGTTCTGGAATTGGCGCAGAATTAGGATCGATGAAAGTAACAGAGCAGATCGATGCGATGGAAGTCTCCGCTATCAATCCTTTTAAATATCTCGTTGTTACAAGAATTCTGGCCACCACTTTAATGATCCCATTACTGGTATTATTTGCTGATGGAATAGGAATGTTTGGTGCTTTTGTAGGTGTTAATATTCACGATCATGTTTCATTGATCAGATTTTTTCATCATGCCATTCAGAAAATTGCTTTTATTGATATTATTCCGGCAACGATTAAAACTATTTTCTTTGGTTTTTTTATTGGCCTTATTGGTACTTACAGCGGTTACACTGCGGATAATGGAACCGAGAGTGTAGGTAAAGCTGCCAACACAGCAGTAGTAATGGCCTCGCTTACAATATTTATAGTAGATATGCTGGCCGTACAAATCATTGATCTTTTACACTAATTATTTATGCAAGTACAAGAATTACCAATAACAATAAATAACGACCTGACTAAAAATGTTATTCAAATTAAAAATTTGCATAAAAAATTTGGTAACCATGAAGTATTGAAAGGTGTCAATCTTACTATCAACAAAGGAGAAAATGTTGTTGTGTTAGGAAAATCAGGAACAGGAAAATCTGTATTAATAAAATGCATAGTGGGATTGGTTATACCTGATGAAGGAGAAGTTATTGTTTTAGATAAGAATGTTCAAAACATACGAGGTAAGGAATTAAATAATGTAAGAATAAAAACAGGGTTCCTTTTTCAAAGCGCAGCATTGTATGATTCGATGACGGTAAGAGAAAATCTTGATTTCCCTTTGCGACGTTCTTTTAAACATTTCTCTGCGAAAGAAAGAGAGGATATGATATTGGAAGAATTGAATGATGTAGGTCTGTCAGATGCAATTGATAAAATGCCATCAGAATTATCAGGGGGAATGCGCAAAAGAATTGGTCTTGCAAGAACATTGATCTTAAAGCCTGAAATAATGTTGTATGATGAACCTACAACAGGTTTGGACACAATTACCTCAAAAGAAATAAGCGAATTAATACTCGCTATGCAACGAAAAAATAAAACAAGCTCTATCATTATCACGCACGATATGGCTTGTGCAAAATTAACGGCAGATAGAATAGTTATATTAAAAGACGGTGTAATAGTAGCTGAAGGAACTTATTCATCATTAGAAAACAGCGAGGATGGATGGGTTAGATCATTCTTTAATAATTAAATAAATAGTATGAAAAAAGAAGGAAGTTATAAATGGAAATTGGGCATGTTTGTGACAATAGGATTATTGATCTTTATTGTTACTATTTATTTAGTAGGGAAACAGAAAAATCTTTTTGGATCTACGTTTAGATTGAGAACAGTATTTAGGAGTGTAAGCGGATTACAGGAAGGTAATAATGTACGCTTTGATGGTATAAATGTTGGTACGGTTGATAATATCCAAATAATGTCTGACACTTCTGTTGCAGTAGAGGTAATTGTTCAAAAAGATGTGCAGCGTTTTATTAGAAAAGATGCTACGGCTTCAATAGGTTCTGATGGATTAATGGGAGATAAAGTATTGGTAATAGGCTCCGGTACTTTTAGTCAACCATCAATTGAAGAAAACAACGTTTTAAATTCAGAAGCTCCGATAGATATGGAACAAATAATGGGAAGCATAAAAAGCACGGCTGATAATGCAAAAATCATTACAGGACAGCTTGCATTATTTACCTATAAAATGAATAACAATAATGGTGTATTAAATAAATTAATGGGGGATGAAGGATTTGCCGATAACCTGAAAAGCACTATGGCCAATCTGCAAACAAGTTCAGATCAGTTTGCTGCATTTACTACAAAAATGAATAGTGGAAAAGGTGCTCTGTCAGAAATGGTAGATGACCCTGCATTTGCCAATAGATTAGATTCAACATTGAAAAATTTACAATCGGGAACAAAAGGACTAAGCGAAAATATGGAAGCGGCTAAACACAATATTTTATTAAGAGGTTATTTTAAGAAAAAGAAAAAGATCGAAGAAAAGCGAATACAACAAATACAGGATTCTTTAAAACAGGATTCGATAAAAGTGAAACAAGGGTTTGTAAAAGATTCTGCTGCAACTCATTAATTAATTGCAAGGTAAAAGATTTGAGTTATAAACTTCTCATCTGGGGGAAAACATTGCACGGAATAAAACCTTATAATGCCTTATAGTATTGAATCTAGAAGAAATTTACTTTGGCAGCCTTTTAGATATATATACTAATACAATAACATTATTAATCAAATAAAATTACGATCATGAAATCTCAAAAAGTAATTGCAGGTATATTAATAGGTGCTGCTGCAGGCGCCGCATTAGGCCTTTTATTCGCTCCATATAAAGGTTCAAAAACAAGAAGAAAATTAGTAGGAGCGGGAGCTGATCTAAAAGATGCCATCAAAGATAAGATCGACGATCTTGTTGAAACCATTGAAAATGGTAAAGAAAAATTAGCAAACCTTAAAGCAAATGTGAAACATTCTTTGTCTTAATTTTTTATCATTTAATAACAGATAAAAAATTACAATATGGAAAAGCATAATGATAATATAGAGTCTTTGTTTTGGCATGCAGAAGATTATCTCGAAACAAAAGTTGAACTACTGAAACTAAAAGCAATCGATAAATCATCTGATGTGGTTTCATCTATTGTTGCAAGAATGGTGATCGCTCTTTTTATTGCATCATTTTTTTTGATGCTGAATATTGGAGTGGCGCTATTGATCGGACGTGGTATAGGTGAGGTTTATTATGGTTTTTTTATTGTTGCAGGATTCTATTTGATCGTTATTGCCATACTGTATTTTTTACGTAATAAATGGCTGAAAGTTCCAATTGGCGATCTTATTATCAAAAGCATTTTAAATTGATCGTATATGCATATCAATAATAAAACTAGTCTTAAAGCTGCTATTTATCGATTAGAACAAAGGCAGATCGAACAAAAAGAATTGTTGGTTGCACAGTTTCATGAAACGTATGAAAGCTTAAGACCACTTAATGTTATCAAAAGCGAATTGAACAGGATCACCGGTTTTTCGGAGACGAGAAACAATTTGGTGAATGCAGCCATTGGATTAGGAGCAGGACTTCTTAGCAAGAAAATATTTTTAGGAGGTTCTCATAATATATTAAAAAGATTATTTGGAACAGTTATAGAAGTAGGTATTGCAAAATTAGTTGCCGGAAATGCTGATAAGATCAAGGAAAAAAGGTTGGAGCTTAAAGAAAAAGGAGTAGAACTTTTACACGCTTCTAAAAACGGATATGTATTATAGAGTCAACAAATCAATTTAATTATAAAATCAAGATCATGAAAAAGAATTTATTAGCTATACTAGTTATGTTGACTGCTGTTATAACTATTTCAAGCGGTTGTTATGAACATATGTATTATCATGAACATCATCAACATTCCGATAGGTATTACCATCATCGTCATATGGATCGTCCTGCGGCGGATGTGCGCATTGATGTTCGATAAACTTATCAGATAATGAAAGAATTAAAAAGCCGGGTAATTATTACCCGGCTTTTTAGTGCTAATGTGAAATTAAATTTAAGTTTTAGATAAAAGATATTTATCAGGTTTGTTGGCACGTTTTTGCGGCATTATAATAAAACAATTAATCACCTATAAAAATAAATTTATGAAAAATCGCAATTTAGAAGATGCCCGTTTATATGCCGGAGACAGAGAATGGGATCCTATCGTTAATGGCAATGATGACGATGAGTTAGAATTAGAAGATGATATTACATCGGAAGATATCGCACTGCTTGATGCAACTGATCATGACTCAACCGATAATGATGATCTTGAAAGTGCATATTTGGATGATATGGATGAAGATGGCGATGAGCTTAATGAAAAAAGTTCGGCCAATGATAATTCTGGTAGAGACTTAGATATACCTGGTTCTAATGATGATGACGAAGATGAAGATATTGGCGACGAAGATGAAGAAAATAATAGTTATAGCGAGGCTGATACTGAGTAATTAATTAAAAATTAATTTTATGATAAGGAAATTAAGATCAGGTGAATATAGAATTTACTCTATACATAAAGATCCTAAAACAAATAGGAGAAGAAACCTGGGAACTTTTGATTCGCTTGAGAAAGCTAAAAAACACGAACAAGAAATACAATATTTTAAACATCGCTAAAAAATAGTAAAACTGATATCCAGCCTTCTCTTGTCATGCTGAGGAACGAAGCATCTCATTCATAAACTAACAGAATGATTATTGAAGATAAGATGCTTCGTTCCTCAGCATGACAAGAGCTTTTTGATTTATTGGTTTCCTATATTCCGGCAGTCAATTAATAAAATAAAAACCGGCTAAATATTTAGCCGGTTTTTATTTAGTGAAATTATTTTTCATTTTGTGTGATTAAGAAAAACGATAGGTTTTAGAATAATCATTGTCCGGCCAAAATAGCTGACTTAGAATATTCATTATTTTTCCGTTTAAAGGTGTTGTAAATTTCTTTTCGAAATATTCCGCTTGCATAATAGTCAATTTAACTAAAACTACCTTTTCCTTTAATGAAGGATCAATAAGTTTGTTATCGCTTTTAACGATGGATGCTTTTCCTCCAATTCGTAAACGGCATTCACTCCCTTTTTGATAATATTCAAGATAAGCATAGAAGTGGTCATTAATGTTTTTTGCGTAATCATCATTAGTGCATGATGTGAAGAACCAAATGTTTCCATCGTCATCGGTTTTAATAGTTGAAATAATATTGTTTGGTAATTGTAAAACAGAATCTATCTCCGCTTTAAACATGGCTATTTTTATTTCCCCAATTTTCTTTCTAAGAAAATTGAGATTTTTATCTTTTGTTATCATATAATTTAGTTTAAATTAAAATAATGTTTTTGAACTAAAGTATATAATTCAAACGCTGTACCACTTTATAGTATATGCCGAAAAGCCTTAATTGGCTTGATTTGTAGACTCTATTCCTCATTGTTGTGGAAAAATTATACGTATGCGGGATATCTCTAATAAACAAAAAGCAGATATGGTTTTATCCATATCTGCTTTAGTAATTGTAATCGATACAACTACAGTTTGTTAAGAAGCATACTGCTTGTTAAATTCCTCTCTTACATTATTAGCTTTTTCATTTCCTTTCATTGATTCGAAATTTTTTGTTACGGCTTCAGCAACTTTACCGTAACCTTCTTTAACAGCATCAGTTAGCTCACTGCTTTTTTTAGCAATCTTTGCCCTTGTTTCAGAACCCTTGTCTGGCGCGAATAGAATACCCAAAACAGCTCCTACAGCAGCACCAGCTACTATTCCTGTTATTAATTTACCGGTTGTCATGATTTTAGTTTTTAATGATTAACAATTGTTTCTTTATACTATTCCAATATTCAGCCAAGTTTTATTAATTAATTGTTATGGTTATAATTCTTTGCTATAAAGGGTTTTATGAAAAATAGCTCTATGCTTATTTCTTTAATAAAGATCTCCGTGTATTGTTTTCTACCATCTGAGGAATTTTGAGAACGTAGAATATTAAAGTATAAGTTTAATATGGCATGATTATGTTGCCTAAAATAGTAGCGTATATTTTGAGTACACTTTTTCTTCACCTTTAAAAATTATCTATGAAGAAGTCGTTATTATTTCTGATAATTATTATCACATTATTTACAGCAACATTGTCAAGTTGCCAAATTGTAGGACCCATTTTTAAAACTGGTGTTTTGAGTGGAATAGTCATCGTTATAGCAGTTATAGCATTAATAGCTTATCTGCTTTCAAGAGGTAGTAGAAACAGTGAATAATCCACAAGGTGTTGATTTATTTCCCCGTTTTACTATGTCCTTCGGAGTGTCTTAACGAAAAAAAATTGGCAGGATATTTACGGTATCTAGTGTTGAATAACCCTTAATTAACAAGGTTATTATGTGAAAATTAACTTTTATGAAAAACAGCATACTGATTATTGATGACGATATAGATATGTGCATTCTCCTAAGCAGGTTTCTTGATAGAAATGGGTATGAAGTTGATATATCACATTCGGGAGAAGATGGTATATCAAAATTTAAACAAGGAAAGTTTGATATTGTTATTTGCGATTATAGGCTAGGAGATCTGGAAGGGAAGGACGTTTTGGAGTCGATCAAGTTATATAATCCCACTACGATCGTTTTAATTATTACAGGATACTCCGATATTAAAATTGCGTTGGAAATTATTAAGCTTGGCGCTTATGATTATATAACCAAACCTCTTATTCCTACGGAAGTATTGAATGTTTTAAAATCTGCATTAAGTCAATACACTTCATTAAAGGTTAATAATGAGGGCGTATTATTGGCTGATAATACTAGAGATCTTGAAGATGGGACTATATTCAGAGGAAAATCGAAAGCTTCAATAGAACTAAATAGACAAATAGAAATTGTTGCTAATACTGATTATAGTTTGATTTTATACGGAGAAAGCGGAACTGGAAAAAGGACAGCGGCTAAAGAAATTCACAATAAGAGTAAAAGAAAGAAAAGTCCCTTTGTCGTAATTGATTGCGGTAATTTATCAAAACAATTATCAGAGCAGGAATTGATAAGATATATTGATACAGCTAATGGAGGTACTTTATTTATAGAAGGTGTTGCATGTTTGTCTTATGAGATCCAATCTGTTTTATTAAGAATGATCAGAGATGGGAAGTATATGAATCCCTCATCAATCGATGTTTCATTGAATTTGAGGTTTATTGTATCATCTCATGAAAATCTACAGGAAGTATATCAGCAAGGGAACTTCATAGAAGAGTTATATTATTTGTTTAATGAATTCTCTATACACCTGTTACCATTGAGGGATAGGAAAGAAGATATTGTTGTTTTTTCAAATTACTTTTTGCAGAAAACCAGCATTGAGCTTGGTAAAAAAATAACAGGATTCGAAAAAGGGATATTGGAAATGTTTTATAACTATTCATGGCCGGGTAATTTAAGAGAATTGAGAAATGTAATAAGACGTGCAGCTTTATTGTGTATAGATAATGTAATAACAATTGAAACATTACCCCAGGAAATTGTTTTTATGAACGAACAGTTAGAGTCGTATGAATTATCAGGTGAACATAAAAAAATAGAAAATCAGGTTTCTTTAAGTAAAGATTTCAATTTAAAAGAAATGACAGCAAAGGCCGAGTACGACGCTATTATGAAAGTTTTGAGAGACGTGAACTTCAATAAAACTAAGGCTGCCGAAATATTAAATGTAGATCGTAAAACATTGTACAACAAAATAAGGACTTATCAGAATACAATTACTGGTATTGAATAACCGTTTTAATACGTTTCTTATGAACAAAGGTTTAGCATTAGCTGAACCTTTTTGTTTCTCTCAAGTATTGGTATCCTGGCGTTCTTTGTCATGCTGAGGAACGAAGCATCTTATTCTTAACACTGCAGATTTATTGATTACGATTAGATCCTTCGTTTTGTAGGATGACAAGAAGAGTTTGTTTAATCGAAAAGAATCGCTAAATTTTCTTTACAGTTAAATAAAATAAAAAATGTTGCTCAATATTATTAAGCAACATTTAATTAGTTTTCTTTCTTCTGTTCTTAGTATAGTTTTATACCTAAAGAAATACTCACGGTACGATATTTATCTTTATCATTTTTTTCATTATCACCTTCTTCAGAATTTATCTTTGTTAACCCAAGACCGTATTGCGCTTTAATTAATACCGTTCCAAAGTCAATACCTCCGCCCATATTAATACCAAAATCCCAAAGCTTTAATTTATCATAGGCAGCATTTTCCTGATCAGAAGTAAACGGATCTTCATTATCAAATTTTATACTACTGCTTTGTTGTGAACCATCTAAAGAATTGGTTGTTGTAGATCGTCCTCCAACACCTATTGCTGCATAAGGGCCCGCAAATACAAAAATGTTAGCCTTTGTTACTTTGGGATCTCCTAAAGGAAATTTTACAATAACATTTAAAGGAACCTGAACATAGTATGGTCTGAATGTAGTTGTAATAGTATTTGTACCGTAATTAGTTACTGACTTTGCTCCCTGGCCGGTAAATATTGCACCTGTTTCCAGATCAAAAAAATCTGAAATGCCAAACCTTCCCATGAAACCTGCATTGAAAGAACCGATTGCATTGCTATTTTGTGTTTGGCCATCATTTGATGTTGAAATGTTGGCAATGTTCAATCCCCCCTGCAGATAAACCTGCGCATTTGTTGTTGTAACACTAATAATTGTAATTGCTAATAATACTATGATTGTTTTTTTCATCTTGTAATTTTTAAGTTTAGTTTAATTGATAAGTCACACATCATCAAAATATGTTCTCACAATACATAACAAAACAAAAAGCCTGCCACTGAAGTTTAGTAGCAGGCTTGATATAATTACGTAGAGTATTGTCTACGTTGGGATATATAGTGGTATAATCTTACTCATACATCATTATTTTTATCTGATGAGCCTCACTGTCATTTATTAACTTAAGTATGTTGCCTTGCTGTTCAATATCATTGATGTAGATCTTTGTCGTTTTACTATCATTGTTTTTTATTTGCACCAATTCAATATGATAAACGGTTTCTAAATAATTGTAATCAATTTTTACAGATCCCCATTCTGCAGGGATGCATGGAGTAAATTGTAAAGTGTTGCCTTCTCTTTTTAATCCGATGAATGATTCGATGATCATCTGGTACATCCATCCTGCGGAACCTGTGTACCATGTCCATCCACCACGACCTTTATGTAACGGTTGCGCATATACGTCGGCAGCAATTACATAAGGTTCTACTTTATATTCTTTAATAGATGCAACATCATTTCCGTGATTGATAGGATTGATCATACTTAAAAGATCCCATGTTTCCTCTTTATTACCTAATTCGGCAAATGCCATTATTAACCAGACTGCAGCGTGTGTGTATTGCCCGCCGTTTTCTCTAACACCCGGTACATATCCTTTTATATAACCGGGATTTAAAGTTGACTTGTCAAATGGTGGCTCAAATAATTGTATGATCTTGTCATCTTTTTTTACAAGATGTTTGATTGCAGATTGCATGGCTTGCAATGAACGATTTGCTTCACCTGCTTTAGATAATACCGACCAGCTTTGTGCAATAGAATCAATTTTACATTCATCATTTTCTTTCGAACCTAATGGAGTGCCATCATCAAAGTAAGCACGACGGTACCATTCTCCATCCCACGCTTTATTGTTAATATTACTCTTCAATTTTTCTGCTTCTTCTTTACATCTTTCGGCAAATGCTGTATCTTTTTTAATATTGGCAACTGCGATAAATTTTGTCAGAATATCATACAAGAAAAATGCTAACCAAACACTTTCGCCTTTTCCTTCGTTCCCAACTCTGTCCATTCCGTCGTTCCAGTCGCCGGTTCCGATAAATGGTAATCCGTGTTTACCAAATTTTAAACCATGATCAATTGCTTTTACACAATGATCATATAAGCTGCCTGTCTTATTTGATCTTAATGGAAGATCGTAATAAGATTCTTCACCTTCATTTAATAAGCGACCCTCTAAAAAATGAATTGATTCATCCAGGATACTCACATCTCCTGTTACAGAAATATATTTATTCAACACAAATGGCAGCCATAAAAAATCATCAGAACATGTTGTACGAACACCTCTTCCCATTGGAGGGTGCCACCAATGTTGCGCATCACCTTCTTTAAATTGTCTTGATGCAGACAAAATAATTTGCTCACGTACGAGAGCAGGTTCGTTGTGTAATAATGATAATACATCCTGCAACTGATCCCTAAATCCAAATGCACCACCTGATTGGTAGAATCCACTACGTCCCCAAATACGTGACGCTAATGTTTGATAATTCAACCATCCGTTGGCCATAATATTTACGGCAGCATCAGGTGTTTTAATTTGTATAGTATTTAAAGTCTTTTGCCAGAATTTATTAACTTTCACGAGAGCTTCTTTTGCAGCACTACGACCTTTGAATCTATTAATGGTATTCAAAGCCTCGCTCATATTAATACCTGCACCCAACCTGAAAATAATTTCACGTTCACTTTGTTCGGGCAGATCAAATACCGTTTGCAACACAGTACATGGATCAAGTGCTGCCCCCAATTTACCAGAAAGCTTGGCTCTGTTCATTCCATCAGGATTGCCCATTGTTCCATTGCGGCCAATAAATTCTGTTCTGTCTGTTGTAAATGTTTTGCTTATATCATCAATATCAAAAAATGCAACCCTGCCTTCAAATTCTGTGTTGTAGGCATTGCTTGCTAAGATGGTGCCGCTATCAGCATCCATCTCAGTTATTACATGCATCAACGATTTTGCACGCAGGTCACTTAATACCCATTCAATATATCCTGTAGCAGAAATGCGGCGATCCCTGTTTGAATTATTTTTTAATTTTAGCACAATGAATTTAACTGGTGCTTCAATATCAACATACACGGTCATTTCAGAATCAATACCATCTTCACTGTATTCAAAAATACTATAACCAAATCCATGTCTTGTAATGTATGGAGATTGCCCACGACATGGGAGCGGAGCAGGTGACCAGAATTTTCCGCTTTCTTCATCTCTTAAATAAAACGCTTCACCTTTTAGATCGATAATAGAATCGTTGTTCCATGGCGTTAAACGAAATTCATGTGCATTCTCTAGCCAGGTATATGATTGGCCGCTTTCTGAAATGATGCATCCAAAATTAGGATTAGCCAATACATTCACCCACGGTGCCGGTGTTGGTTGAGTTGGTGTTGTAGTAATAACATATTCTTTTCCATCTTCAGAAAATCCACCAATGCCATTAAAGAATTGCAAATTTTTTTTTGGCGCAACAGATGTTGCAACAGTAGCGTAAAATTTGGTCGGACTGAAATATGGAATGGTAGATTTTAATTTATTTCTTCTGATCATCTGTTCTTCTAACGATCCGTATCTATCGGAGATAACAATATGCGCTACTGTTTGAAATAGTATTCTGTCTTCGTTTGATATCTGATCTGCAGAGCGAATAAAAATTCCGCCTTGATTATCTTTTGCATCAACAGTTCCCGGTGCAACCAGGCTTACGATATCATTATGCAAAACTTGTCTATAGCCTCCATGATCTTCGTTCCAAATTACAAGATCAACTAACAATCCTTTTAAACGCCAGTAGGCATGGGCCTGTACCATTTGTTTAACCAATTCAATATTAGCAGCATCTTCAATTTGCAAAAGAATGATCGGCAGATCACCTGAAATAGAATAGCTCCATAAACCAGATTGGCCACGTTGATTTTTAATAATGATAGAAGTGTCAGTTCTTAAAGAAGCATTTGCAAATATTATAGAGCTAGCCAATCTTGCATATAATTGGGCATCGGCTTCCGTGGCATTAATTTGTCTTAATATAACCTGGCTGTGCGTCCATGCTAATTCAAGAATTCTGTTGGTAAGATGTCTGTCCTGATATTTTTCGATCAGGCTATTACAAATTTCTCTTGTATCACCTACGCCGTATATCATATCTATGATCACGGTTTCATGTGGCTCGATCACTATTCTATATTGAATAGAAACGATCGGATCAAGAACAGCTCCTTCATTTCCTGAAAGTTCATTGTCTTGTTTCATCACTTTCGGACTACTCATTGTATTACCTCTGCCGATGAATTGTAATCTGTCTGTTTCGTAAGAAATATTTTTTATCTCTGCATCATGCACTTTCATTAAATGAAACATGTATGGCGTAGCATCTTTTTCTGTACGAGGACGACGTGTACAAATAATAGCGTGACGTTGTTTGTTCACTTCTGTCTGTACAAACAAGTTACTGAATGCAGGATGTGCTTCGTCAGCATTAGCAGGAGCTAACACAACTTCAGCATAACTGGTAATTTCAATTGTTCTTCTTTTACGTGAACGATTAGTGATATGAACTCTTCTTAATTCAATATCATCTTCCGGCGAAACAACAATTTCGGTATGTGTTTCAAGTGACATATCACGACGACGAAATTCTGCACGTCCTTGCGAAAATACCGCTTCGTAGTTTTCTCCTTGTTGTAAAGTAGGCTGATAGGCGGATGACCAGAATATATTATTATCCAGATCACGGATATAACAGAATGTACCCCAGTTGTCACAAGTAGCATCCTCACGCCAACGGGTAACTGCAATATTTTTCCACTTGCTATAACCGCCGCCTGCGTTGGTGATCATTGCATGATACCTGCTGTTGGATAATAATTGAACCTCAGGTATTATTGTATGCGGTGTATTAATTACACGCATCGATGTATCAGTTCCTGCAGGTACTAAATTAATATCGGATGCATGAACACTTGGTGAATAGAATGTTGTAATTCTTGGTACTCTTTCCTGCAATAATAACAAAGTAGATTTTACCTGTACTTCAGATTCAAACCTTTTTTGCATGGGTTGATTATGAACTAAATAACTGATCGATAAAAAACTCATGCCCTGGTGATGTGCCATGAATGACCTTACGATAGAATTAGTTTGTCTTCTTAATAAACGCGTGGCTGTGTAATCTATGGCTTCGTAAAAACCGAACTTACTTTCAAAGCCCGCTTCTTTTAATGCCTGTAAATTTTTATAAGCATCTTCGGGAGCGATCATCAACGCCATTATTGATGCGTAAGGTGCAATAACAGTGTCCTCACCTAAGCCACGTTTAAACCCAAGTCCTGGAACACCGAAGGCACGGTATTGATAGTTGAGTTGTGCATCAACCATATTATAACCTGATTCGGAAATACCCCAGGGCACGCCGCGTTTTTTTCCATACTCAATTTGTTTTTGAACAACTGCAATATTGGTTTGCTCTAATAAAGTATTAGTGTATGTGGGCATTACCAAATTAGGCATCAGGTATTCAAACATAGATCCGCTCCATGAAAGAAGAATAGGAGTGGTGCCCAAGTTGGTTAATTGTCTGCCCAATGCAAACCAGCTTTCTTGTGGTAATTTTCCTTGTGCAATGGCAACAAAAGTTGTGAGTCTCGCTTCAGAGGCTAACAGATCATAGTAGCTATTATCTTTTCTTTGTTCATCAACATTAAAACCGATCGTTAATAAGTGTTGAGATCTGTCATATAGAAAATCATAATCAATATTCGATAGGTCAACACATTTTACTGCGAGCTGATCTAATGTCAATATCATTTCTTTTGCGCGTCTGCCAGATTCTGTAATACTTTCTCTAAAGGTAGTGAGCCACACATTTTCTTCTCCGGTATTTTCAGAGGAATAGCACTCAATTATTTTATGTAATAATAATTGTTCGATTTTAGCCAACTCTCTTAAAGAAGCAATAATTGGTAAAGAAGGAATTAGAATTTCAAATTTTGCCGGAGCCGGCGGAAGTAACAACCATGGAGCCAACGATGCTAACTCGTCTTTTATATTTTTTATTTGTAAAGAAATTTTCTCTGACCACCAATCATCTTCGTTATCAGGATCAAGATCCAAGTTGATCAATATTTCTGTAAAAACAGTATCTAATTTATCTACGTATTTTTTTGTTTCTATCAAGCTGCTGGTTTCTGCAGGATAAGTATCTGTTACTTCTTGCAGAAATTTTTTGAGGTCAGTTTTATCTTTTGTTTTTTCTATTAAAATTCTTAATGTGTCTAATAAACCTTCAAAAGTATTTTCGCTTATAATTCTTTTGTCGGGGATAGATACCAATGCTTGTTTTAATGTGATCAGATGGCCGGTTAAATTACCGCTATCTACAGTAGAAATATATTTTGGATATAAAGGCACTAAAGAAACGGTATCATACCAATTGTATAAATGCCCCTGATATCTTTCCATGCGAAGCATTGTGCCTATTGTGTTTGAAATACGTTCAATTAATTTGGTGGTAGTGATATAACCAAAATCATGTGCAGTAACATTTGCCAAAAGTGATAAACCAATGTTAGTAGGTGAGGTGCGATGTGCTACTCTTTCAACAGGATGTTCCTGATAATTATCTGGAGGTAACCAGTTGTCTTCTTCTGTAACAAATGTTTCAAAGAATGCCCATATTCTTCTTGCCAATGTTCTTAAATAAATATTTTGTTCAACAGAAAGAGGGTCTTCATTTTTTGTACTGGGAAGACTTACAAGCCATGTAATACCTGGTGCTAATGTCCAAAGAATTAGTATAGGCGTTGCAACAATTAATGCAAAGTGATTATAAAAGCTTAGATAAAAGAAAAGAAGCACGGCGAAAAATGGTGCGAACCACATAGAAAAATATGCATGTAAAATTGTCTTTTGATTATTTTGCACACTATTAAATGGGTTCCATTGTAGTAATCTTTTTCTTGAAATAAATATTCTCCATAATGTACGGGAGATGCCATCTATATTAGAAAATACTTCATAAGGCAGACAAATAAGATCTATCGCTTGTTGAATGAAATGATCTTTACCTGCTTTTATAGAAAATACTAAATGCTGTGAAAAAATTACGTCTGCAGGTTTTCTCCACACATCCCATATAAGATTAACAACACTTGGCGTAAGAATAATAAGAATTACAGCCGATGTCCAAAACATTGGCATAGACGAAAGAGTCCACGCATATAAAAACAATAATAAAAATGAAAGAGGTACAAGGCTACGACGAATATTGTCGAATATTTTCCATTTCGAAAGTAATGATAATGGATTTTTTGTAAAACCTTTAAGAGTATCTGGTACAAAGGGTAGTATCCATGTTGCGATCTGCCAGTCACCTCTTATCCATCTTTGTCGGCGTTGCATATCTGTGCTATACCTTGCAGGATATTCTTCATACAATTGTATATCGGTCACAAGTCCAGCACGTGTATAAGATCCTTCTAAAAGATCATGACTTAATATTCTGTTTTCAGGAAATCTGCCCTTTACTGTTTGTTCAAACATCGCTACATCATAAATTCCCTTGCCAATAAATGAACCTTCATTAAACAGATCCTGATACACATCAGATGTGGCTCGTGTGTAAGGATCAGTGCCGGGCTCATTTCCATGTATTCTTGCATAGATGGAACTCTCTTCATCAGGTAAACTGTTTGATACTCTTGGTTGAAGAATAGTATAACCTTCAGTAACACGTTTTTTCTTTTCAGAATACAAAGCATGATTCAGCGGATGTGCCATTGTACCTACTAATTTCCATGCAGTATCGCGAGGTAATTGTGTATCGGTATCAAGTGTGATAACATATTTCACTTCGCGAAAGCGTTCTTCATCGCCAACTATCAGCGAGAAATTTTCTTTCCCTTCTCCACGTATTACTGCGTTCAGCTCTCCTAATTTCCCGCGTTTACGTTCATAGCCCATCCATATTTTATCATAAGGATTCCATTTTCTCGGACGATGAAAAAAGAAAAATGTATCGTTACTGTTTCTATTATACTTTCTGTTTAGTTCAGTAATTTTTGTTTTGGCTGCATGTAATAATTGTTCATCTTCTTGTAATGTTTCTTCTGCCGCATCTTTAAAGTCAGTTAATAATGCAAAAAGTAAATTGGCATCTCTGTTGGCAAGAAAGCGAACTTCTAATCCTTCTATCAGATCATCCAAACCGGAAATACTTGTAAGCATTGTTGGTACTACTACCATGCTACGGTATTCATCAGGAATACCTTCTGAAAAATCCATTCTGGGTAATAAAGCTGGCCTCGATAATTTAGTAGCTATCCAGTTCACTAAGGATACAGCTAATTGGCTCGTAGCAAAAAATGATATGATGCCAAGAAATATCAG